>TARA_R110000823_G_scaffold210224_14_pt1 | contig 50939 bp, 37 predicted proteins | sample TARA_R110000823 | Tara Oceans TARA_R110000823 (sample SAMEA4397722) | marine metagenome | biome: Polar Biome; feature: [DCM] deep chlorophyll maximum layer (ENVO:01000326); material: water (ENVO:00002006), including particulate matter (ENVO:01000060) such as... | depth 20 m | reverse complement strand
TCGCGCGCGAGCTGACACACCCGGTAGGTGGGGATCGCGGAGCTGTCGGCATAGGGTTCATCGTAGAACCCGGCCAGCGTATCCAGCAGGTCGAAATCGTCACTGGCGACGACCCGCTCGAAATGGTTGGTGTGGTAGCGTTGCGCTACCTGCCGGGCAAAATCTGTTTCATTGAACTGCGGCACGTCAAAGCCGATCGCGCAGGTATTTACCGGATCACTCTGCAACTGCGCCATCGCGGCCACTATCGCGCTGGAGTCGACACCACCGGACAGAAAGGCACCAAGTGGAACCTCGGCCACAAGACGGATATCCACCGCCTCGCGTATACGCCGGTAGAGTTCCTCGCAACGTTCCGCTTCTGTGCCGGTCTCGACGGGCTCAAAGGGTACGTCCCAATATTCGTACTGATCCGGCATTGGCTTGCCACGCTGAAGCAGCAGCGTATGACCCGGGCGCAGTTTGTAGACGTCGCGATAGATGGTCTTTGGCTCCGGAATATAACCCAGCGCGAAGTAATCCTCGACTGCCTGCGGCTCGAGCTTCCTCGGCAGGCCCGGATGCGCCTTGAGCACCTTGAGCTCCGAACCGAAGATCAGCGTGTCGCCTCCCATCAGTGAAAAAAACAGGGGTTTGATACCCAGCCTGTCGCGCGCCAGGAACAGGCACTGTCTGCGCCGGTCGTAAATCGCAAAGGCAAACATCCCGCGAAAACGAGTGACACATTTCTCACCCCACTCCTGCCACGCGTAAAGGATGACTTCGGTGTCGCAACGGGTTCGAAACCGGTAACCGAGTTCGCGCAGCTCCTGTGCCAGCGACAGAAAATTATATATCTCGCCGTTGTAAACGACTGTAAGCGCACCGTCCTCGCTGTGCATGGGCTGTTGGCCGGATGACAGATCGATGATCGACAGTCGTCGATGGGCCAACGCAACGCCGGGCGCCAGGAATAATCCGTCCTCGTCCGGCCCCCGATGCAGCTGGGTCTGGTTCATGGCGTGCAACAGGTCGCGGTCAAACTCTCGCTGACCGGACAGGTCGAATAGTCCAGCAATACCACACATAGTTCAGCCCAAGGTCTCCAGCGAGGCCGCAGCGTCCAGGCCCAGCAGTTCTTCATAAACGCGCACGTATTGCGCTACCGTTACCGCCCAGTCGAAATGAGAATGCACAAAGTCCTGGGCATTATCGCCACGACGGCGGCGCTCACCATCATCATTGAGCAGCGCTCGCAAAGCGCGGCTAAGGGCGGCCACATCGCCTGCGGGTACCAGCGCGCCGTTTACACCGTCTTCCACGAGTTCCCTGTTGCCCCCTACGTCGGTCGCGATCACCGGCAGGCCACTGGCCATTGCCTCCAGCACCGTATTTGAGATTCCTTCCCCCAGCGAAGGCAGTACAAACAGGTCCAACAGCTGCAGTAGATCGGGAACATCCTGCCGATCGCCTGTCAGCCACACTTTTTCAGTAAGCCCCAGTTCGCTCGACAGCGCCTCGAGCTCAGCGCGCAAGGGTCCGTCTCCGACTATCAGAACACGCAGGCGCGCGGCCAGTTGCGGATCGTCTATGCAGAGCGCGCCCACCGCCCGCAGAAGAAGCTGTTGATCTTTTACCGGCGTGAGCCTGCCGACCGTACCCACCACCAACATATCATCAAGCTCGCGCCATGACTGCGGCAATAATGCCAGCGGCTTCACATTTCGAGGCTTGAACCGCTCATGATCGACACCGTTATAAATTTGACGCACGCGGCTACCGGGAACACCCACCAGTGTCGTCAACCAGTTTTCGATATCCCCGCTCACCGCGATATAGCGATGGATTAGCGGTCGCATGCAGCGACGCAGTAGCAGGTATTTCCTGTTACGACCCTCGAGGTCACCCACCTCACGACCGTGTTCTCCGTGCACACGCTTAACGCCGCGCACACCAAGGCTGAACAATTGCGTCTCCAGGGCCGCAAGATTACGGCTGTGAACTATGGCAGGCTGCAGTTCTCTGAAAAGTCGCCATAGACGGAGGTAGAAGCCCAGGCTGTGACCCGCCGGCTTGTGCAGCTGAATCACACGAACATCGGGCGCCGTGATGCGCTGGGCAAAGTCATCGGCGGTGGTGATGCAAACGATTACATGGCGGTAGCGATCCCTGGGAAAGCGATTGATGATATTCACCAGACCGTTCTCCAACCCCCCGGTGGACAGAGAGTAGATAACGTGCGCTATCAGCGGGGAACTCAAGAGCCGCGGTCTCCGCCCTTCGCAGCCAGGCTCGCGGCCAGGGCGTCTGCTTGCGCGTCGATAAAGTCCTGCAACGCCGCGCGCGCGTCCCCGGGAGACTCCTGGACAGGGGTTAGCAGCAGAATTCGCCATGCGCCTCCCTGACGCAAACCGAGGCGCGCAGCAGCCTGAAGCAGTTTCGCAATATAATCGTTGGCCGTTTGCGTTGTACCCAACTGGTACCACGACCACACCAAAAACTCTCCCTCGGGACCGCGCAAGCGGGCCTCGTCAACATCCACGCCGGTGTCTCCAACAGTTATACTGACGCCGTTCCGGTCGACAACCTTCCACTCACTATCGTTCCAGACAAACAATCGGCTGCTGCCGATCACCTCACCGGCATCAAAACTGCCATCAGAGAACTGCACCACAAGCCCGAGCGACACAGCATCCCGCTGGTAGAAAGCCCGCCGCTCACCGCCGACCATTGATGGAACCTGCCAGGCCCAGGGTAGCCCCGCAAGCCGTTGCCATTCATCTGACCCGGCCGGCAGCGACAGAGTGTGCACCGGGACCGCTGTATCGTGAGCTGAGGACTGCTGCTCCCACAATGGCGCAAGCCCCGCGGCTATCAAGGCGAGCACTCCGGCGAGCAACAGTCTGGGACGCGTATCCTTTGTTGCTGTTGCTGCTGCACCATCGCCCGACGCAGCGGGCGCTGGCATGTCCTCACGAAAAAACGATCCCAGCCAGAAAAGAATAAAAATTACCACGCCAAAGAACACCCAGCCATACACCAGGTGATCAGCGCCAGTGGCAACAGTCATATCGCTGAAGTGCCCGAGCATGACGATGATATAGGCGCGCAATGTATTGGCGAAAACTGGAACGATAGCCGAGATAAGGATAAACAGGGCCCGGCGCCACCAGCTGACATAGGTCAGATAGGCAAAGAGTGTCCCCACCGTCACTGAGGCGATGATATAGCGCACACCGCTGCAGGCCTCCACAACCGACCAGCGTCCACTGGGCAGCTCGAAATACAAACCCTCGCGGAATACGGGAATACCGGAAACTCGCACCAGATGCACTGTGGAGACTGCGGTAAAGTCCATCATCGGCGCAATCAGGCCCTCGCCGATCGGCACGGCAAAAAACAGAAATCCCAGTGGGAAGGCGAGAGCCAGGGCGAGACTGTGCCCGATGACAGCCCAGACCGCGATAATCAGCATCGCAACCAGCGCGAGCTGCTGCACAACCAGCACATCCACCATATTCGCCAGCATCCAGCCGAAACTTGCGGGCAGCAGCAACAGGGCGACCCAGGGCGCGGGAACGGGGGCAATGTGAGCCAGTTCGTCACGCTTCATCCAGACCAGCCACAGCGAAATAGGGAGTATGAGGAAGCCGTGCGCGAAGGTATCGGATCGCGACCAGATAGCGATCATGGAAAAGATCGTTTCAAGGTACAGCCACAGCAGGCCGATGCTCACCAGGGCTGCTGCCCAGAAACTGTCGCGCACCGTCGGCCTTCCAGTGCGAGCGGGGGCATTCACAGCGCTAACCCAGCGACCGTGCCAGGAAAGGCCCGACCAGGTTGGCCACCGGCAGAGGGAGGCGGCTCCAGGTTTCAATCATGAGCCGGTACTTCGGATTCAACGGGTTGATATCCGGCATTTTTCCGGCTTTGACCAGATAGTATTCGTAGGGTAATGGCTCAGGCGAAAAGCCGAAATTTTTCTTGAAGCTATAGGGCCCGGTGCCTTCCTTGCTACGACCAAAGTCGAACAACCTGCAGCCCTGTTCCGCCGACAGGCGCATGAGTTCCCAATACATGAAGTGATTGACCCCTTTGATAGAACGTGCCAGCGCTGTACTCCCACCGTAGTATGGGAGAACTTCGTCACGGAAATAGAAATTCAAAACGCCGGCCACGTCCCTGCCTTGATGTGAAATCATCAGGACACTGCAGTCATCCTGAAAAGTCTCGCGCAGTATGCGCAGGTACTTCAGAGCAAACACCGGGGTACCGAGGTTGCGCACACTCTCGGCATACACACGATAAAAGCGCGCAGTACCGGCGTACCACTCACTCTGCAAGCCCTCCTTGATACCTTTGCGCACCATGGCTCGCTGGCGGTTGGGAATCGCCTTGAGATTAACGTCATCCGACGGGTCTATCTCCTTGCGGAAGGTGTAATAGAGTTCCTTTACCGGCCAGCCTGATTGACTCCCCGTTCGATTACGCAATTCCAGTGCATCTACTTGAAGCTCTTCGGCGAGCGCGCAGGCGCTTGAACGTAACGCAGCCGCGGCTTCAGCGGTACTCGCTACCAGACCGCCATAAACACAAAACGGCAGCGACGAAAGCGAGTTGCCAAACAAAAGACTGCTGACATGTGCCAGCGGCAGGACGCCAACAATCTCACCGTCTTTCTCTGCGAACAGGAAGTGAGTGCGATGTCCGAACGCACGTTCGATCACCGTTCTCCAGCCAGCCCGGTGAAAGAAGGTGGCGTCTGGTGCATCCTGCACATATGCGTCCCAACGAACTACCTGCGCATCCGTTAAGGTCTTGACGGCTACGCTCAACGCTTTGACCCCGCGGGAAGGAATATATCGTCCATGCGTCCCCAGCGGAAATCCTCAAGCAGATGCTGTAGGCGCGAATACGTATGTTCCAGGTTCAGGTAGTGCCGGAAGCGGGTCTTGATGCTCACACCCGCAGGCCGGGGCTGCTGCGGATCTATCTCCCACGGATGGAAGTAAAAAATACCCGGTTGCGCGTCCGCCCTGTTGACCCGCCGCAGTGCCCAGCGCGAAAAACTATAGGGAAACAGCCGGAACCACCCCCCTCCTCCGCAGTTAATATTGCGACCTCCCAGCGTGATCGTGGTAATGGGAATTTCCAGCAGGCGTCCACCGGCGGTAGCGAAAGGAAAGCGCGGCGCATCCGGTATGCCGTACAGGTCATGGCGTATGGGCACAATGCTGGAGCTATAGCGATGACCAGCTTCTGCGAGCGCGTCCCAGGCCCAGGCTTCGGATTTGCCAATTGAGTAGCTAGCTGCCCGGTACCCGAGCACGGGCTGACCACTTTGGTCCTGTAGTAGCTTCCGCGTGCGCTCAATATCGTTGCGGAAATCTTCCGGACTCTGGGTGTTTACCCGCGTGTGCTGCCAGCCGTGACTGGCAATTTCGTGCCCTCCATCCACGATGCGTTGCACCAGGCCCGGACAACGCTGGGCAATCCACCCCAGGGTAAAAAATGTGGCGTGAATGCCCTTCCCGGCAAACAGCTCAAGAATACGATCAGTGTTGTGTTCCACACGCAGCGATATATTCTCCCATTCGTCACGCGCCACATAGGGCTCGAACGCGGAGACCTGAAAATAATCTTCCACGTCGACTGTCATCGCGTTCACAGTGGCGAAATCAACACTGCTCACGCCGCTGTGGCCTCAGACCATCGGTTGACGATGGCAACAATGCGCTCGGCTGCAGCGCCATCCCAGAGTTCAGGCGTTCGGCCCTGTTTGCCGCCTGTGCTCATCACATCTGTATAGCACTCGACTATTTTCTCGGGGTCGGTACCCACTACCGTGTTGCTTCCCTGGGTGACGGTAATGGGCCGTTCGGTATTCTCCCGCAGGGTGATGCAGGGCACTCCGAGGGCAGTGGTCTCCTCCTGGATGCCTCCCGAGTCCGTCAAAACAAAGCGCGAGTCTTTCATCAGACCCAGCATTTCGAGATACCCAAGCGGCGCGGTTGTGGTAATGCGGGCACCTTCAAGCAACTCATTGAGTCCCGATGCATCAATCCGCATGCGTGTGCGCGGGTGAAGGGGAAACACCAGAGGCGTGCTCTGGCTGATATCGCAGAGCACACGCAACAATCGCTCCAGCACTACCGGATCATCGACGTTCGAAGGACGATGCAGTGTCAACAGGCCGTAATCCAGTGGTATTTCTTGATCCGTAAATGCACCAAGCTGCTCAAAGGTACGGGCGGCTGGCACGGCACTGCCCAGATTGAAGAACAGCGTGTCTATCATTACATTGCCGACAAAATGAATGCCGGAACCGGCAATCCCTTCCCGCAGTAGATTGTCGCGGGCGCTCAATTCGGTGGTAAACAGGAGATCGGACAACTGATCGGTCAGCACCCGGTTGATTTCTTCGGGCATGCTGCGATCACCGCTGCGCAGACCCGCCTCAACGTGCAACACAGGTATGCCTTTCTTAACCGCCACCAAGGCACAGGCTATGGTCGAATTCACGTCACCCACTACCAGCACGGCGCGCGGCTTTAGCGTATCCAGCACCGGCTCAAACCGCTTCATGATGTCTGCAGTCTGCTCCGCGTGAGTTCCAGAGCCTACCTCAAGATCAATATCTGGCTGGGGAATGTGCAACTGATCAAAGAAGGCGTGTTTCATCGACGCATCATAGTGCTGTCCGGTATGCAACAGACGCGCTGACAGTCCAGACGCATCACCGGCAAAGGCCCGCATGATCGGCGCAATTTTCATAAAGTTTGGCCGCGCCCCAACGACACAAAGTATCTCGCGGGAACCGGAATTAGACGGCATGGACAAACGTCCTTCTAGAGTGCGATTCCAAACGTCGCGGTGATTCGATTTTCCTGGTAATCGTTGAAATCTGTTTCTCCCTGTCGATCAGTAAACAGGTAGCTCAAGCTCACGTTGAACCGGTCATTGAATTGGCGGCCAACGCTGAAATTAAAGGTCCATGACTCTGAATTGGCCTGGTCGTCGAACTCTGGCAGCTCATTGATACGTCCTCGCGGCTCATCTTCGCTCCACGCTATTGAACCGGCAACGTTATACCGGGTGGAGAGTTGCGGGCTGAAGGTGGCGGAAACATTTTTGAACACAGACTGCTCGCCATCTTCAGAGCGGGTTTGCTGGGAATAATTGCCATTAACGCTTAGTACCGAGCTGCGGCCGGTGTAGGTCCAGCCACCTGCGAGCCGCTCATCGAGGATCGGACCATTACTGAACACACTGGCATTATTGATGTTGTCTTCAAAGCCGCCAAGGTCTTCTGTACGCAAATCCCGCTCAAAGGTGACCCGCTTTTCATAATTCAACCTGAAGCTACTGCGCTTGTGCTCATGGCGGATACTAACCCGGGGTGTATTGCCGAAGAATCGGTCTCCGCCACCGATCGACACGGCGGTACGTGGCGTCGGTGTCCAGTTTACGTTCAATCCCCAGCCGGGGCCGTCCCTGTTGCCGTTCAGCGTGGTTTGAAATTCGTTCCACTCTCGACCGTAAAAGCCATCAACTGCCCAGCGACGATCCAGGCGGTAACCCAGTACTACCCGGGCCGAGCTCAATTCAGTATCGTCACGCTGTAGACCATTCAGACTTTCACCATAGTGCACACGGGTATAACTCCCCTGCACTTTGCGCGACCATTTGGAAGGCCCTGCATTGGCGAGAGACATGTTGAACTTGTGGCGATAGCTGTCGCTAACCAGATCGCTGCTGTTGAACAGCTCATCCCAGGTGTAACGGGCATCCAGGTTCACCCAGTCCTTGAACCGACGCTGCACCACGGGCGACACGGAGTAGCGGTAATAGGTATTCCGGTTGCCGGTTCGATTGAAATCGTCATCACCGCCGGCGAAACGCGAGGTCACCTCATTCTGATCAGCACGTGCGTTAACTTCCAGGTTCATTAAATTGTCGATAAGTACCGAGTTGAACTTGCCGCGCAAACTTGGACTGAATTGTTCCCGTTCATCGCGGTTGCCGTCGCAACCCTTGCTGTTGAGCGCGCTGTTGGTGAGAGAGTTCAACTGTACTGTGCCCGACAACTGGGCAGAGGCCTTGCGACCATTCGCCTGTATACCCACGGACGGTGTCAGCGTGCCGATCCAGTCGCCTTGTTTGTTGCTCTGCGACAGGCATACGTTATCGGTATAGGTAATCGCGGGGGCAACCGAAGCTCGCGTATCCCATTCTGCCGCCTCACCCCGAAACGCGGCCAATGCCAGCGGAATCGAGGCCAACCCAGCGAAGAGGGCTCGTGCCCGACTGTGTCGCATGGACATGAACATAACTCCTATCCAGATTCCCCGTGCAGATCGTATTCGTGCTGCCGGTCACGTCCATAGCCGTACACTTCGCCGTAAGTATAGTAATAGGGGTTGCTGCGTCGGCGTGCCCGATTAAGCACCATCCCCACCATCTTGTCTTCACCTATATGTTCGATGGCTTGCTGCACGGCATGCTGAGGCGTCATGTCCGCACTGACCACGAATACTATCTGGCCCATGAAGCTGCAGAGAACAGCCGCCTCGGTAGTCAACAGTAACGGCGGAGAGTCAAACACGAGCACGCGATCCGAGTACAGCTCGGACATCTCCACCATGAGATTCCGCATGCGATCGCTGGCCAGCAATTCGTTGGCATGGGTGTGCAGATCGCCCGCCGGTAAAACCCGCAAATTCTCGATATTGGTATGCAGGATGACATCCGACAGGCCGATGTCATTGTCTTCGAGAACGTCGATCAACCCGGGTGTATCCGAGGGGATGCCAAGAATGCGGCCCGCCTCCGCCTTGGCGGTATCGGCATCGACAAACATCACGGTTTTGTCCTGCTCCATGGCGATACTGATTGCAAGACTGATAGAGGTAAAGGTTTTACCATCGCCTTCAAGAGCACTGGTTACCATGATGAGATTGCCGTGCTTTATGGGAGGCACGTTGCCATCCCCGGCGATGTTCATCAACAGCGGCCGCTTGATCGTGCGATACTCTTCGGCTATTGCGCTACGCGGGACCGATGGCGTGAGTATGCCGATCTCACGCAGATCCTCAAAATTCAACTTGACATATTTGTCTACGAGCGCGCGGCTATGTGCCGTACTGCTGCCGCTCTCGCGAGCAACATCGTCGAGGTTGGATTCGGCGGCCGCCGCATAGGAGTCAGTGGCCGCGGAAGCACGCTCCGAAGGGGCGGTACCCTCGCTCCCTGCCCGCTCCACGGTGCTGGCAGCAGATTCTGACTGGGAGTCACCTTGAGCCTCCGCGCCGGGCCGGTTTTCACCCCCACCCTTGCCCAGAGCGTTGACTGCCTTTTCTATTATACTCATGTTTTCATCCCAATCTGTGCGCCGACACTGCCTGCTTAAAGAGCCCCCTGAGCAGCGTCAGCTCCAGGGTAGCGCGCCCGCGGTCCAGGTCATCCCGGCAAACGCGATGAGCAGGCACACCGTGAGTGATGCAAACGCGACCAAACCATACCGCTCCATGCGCAGTTGCTCCTTCTGCAGATTCATGGTTACAGAACCCAGAACCGGCAGACCGGTCACGCTGGATAGCGTTCGTGAATCGAAGAAAACAGGCCGCACCAGTGAAAGGAGGAAAGCCGCACCGATACCCGCGGCAATACCTGCAAGCAGTACAATACCATTGAGCATCAGTTTATTAGGCTCGCTGGGCTTGAGCGGAACATAGGGAGGATCGATAACACGGAAGGTGACGTCAGTGGCCTTTTGCTCCATGTCCTGACCCATTCGCGCTGTTTCGCGACGCTTCAACAGTGTGCTGTGTTGCGACCGGATCACACCGTAGTCACGCTCGAGCTGTTTCAACTGGCCTTCAATCTCGGGGATTGTATTCACCTGCTCCTCGAGTTCCGCTACCCGGTCCTTGTACTCAACCACCCGTACTTCAAGCGCTGCCACCTTCGACTTGGCCTCCGCGAGCATCTTTTTCATATTGAGATATACGGGACTGTTGGCGAGCCCCGAAAGATCACCAAGATCCTCGACGCTCTGTCCCGCCTTGCGTCGCTCATTGATCGCCCGCACGCGCTGCTGCTCCGCTCGCAGTTCCGCTTCCCTTTCCTCTTCGAGGTCTGCAAGCAATGAGGTAAGCTGGCGCACTTCAGGGTGTCTGGCTGTGTATTTCACTTTCAGCTCCGCCAGATCCTGCTGGATGACCCCGATCTGGGCAGCCACGGCGGATGGCTTCGCCGAGACCTGTCGCTGCTGTGGAGCGGCAACTGTCGGCGTCGCGCTGGGCACGTAGAGCGGGTCTTCACCATCGATCTGCCGTTGTAATTCGACCACCCTGTTCTGCTCTTCACGCAGCATCAGCTGGGCTTGCCGCAGCCGTGCCCGGGCACTGTTCAGATTGCGGTAGTAGCCACCCTTGCCGCCGAGAATATCCATATGCTTCTGACGGAAATTTCCCGAGCGTGTTTCGGCAGAGATCAGTCGCGCCTCGTAGGCCTTGATCTGCTCCTCAAGAAAGTCCTGCGCACCGGAGGAGTCCTCCCGCTTGCCACTGAGTGAGCTTTCGATGAAAACGGTGATAAGCGCCTGAGCGAGACGTTTAGCGGTATCCCTGTCTGGATCCTGCACTGAGATAGAGTATAGAGAAGGGTCTTTATTGTTGGACCAGAGTGAAATCGACCTCTGCAAGTCGTTCAGAAGCGTATCTTTCTCGCGCGCCGTCGTCACCTGTAGATCAAGGTCCGTCATGCGCATCAGCTTTTCCAGATTGGGGCGGCTCAGCAAGGTACGGCTGAGCAACCCGACGCGGCTATCCACGTCTGGTTGCAGGGCCAGACCCTGCAACAGTGGGCGCAGCACGCTGTTCGTATCCACATATACACGCGCGCTGGCTACGTAAGACTCAGGCAGCTGCCATACCCAGACCCAGCCGCCAATGGCCACCACCCACGCAACACCCAGGGCCAGCCAGCGATGACGCCAGACTCCCCATACGTACGAAAACAGTTGCGCCAGAACTTCTTGCATCAGCCCCTACCCCAGACGTTTACCCGACCGCTCTAAAACCAGGATTCCGCGATAATCAGGATGTCGCCAGGCATCAATGCGAGGTCTGCCGAGATATCGCCGTCGCGCACCAGGTCATCCAGCCGCAATCTATAGGTTACCTTCTTGCCATCCACCATGCGCACCAGCACAGAGCCGTTGCCGTCGGCATAGGGTGTGAGACCACCGACTGCGATCATGAGATCGAGCAGTGTCATATGTTTCTTATAGGCCACTCGCCTTGGATTCGTGGCCTCTCCTATCACACGAATGGTTTGTTCGGGCACGCCGACAAAGCCACCCACGATCACGCTGACCACGGGCTGCCTGACATACTCTGAATATGCACTTTCGATATCGCGAGCCAGCTGCGTGGAAGTTTTGCCGCTTGCCTGCAGATCTTCCACCAACCGGGTCGTGAGTTTGCCATCGGGCCGCACAGTGCCCATGGAACTGAGTTCTTCGTTGCCCCAGACAAAGATCGTTACATCATCACCAGGACCAAGCACGTAATCGTAATCCACCTCGATATTCCGCTGTGCTTCCGGCACCTCGGAATAGGAGGCTGAACCGCAACCGACACACAGGCCAAGGAAGGCTACCATCGCTGCGAGCAGAATTCCCTTCGCCCGCGAGAATCGGGCAATCGGCGCAAACTGAGCTGTCATCTTTTACTCCTTATCGGGTTTTCCGCCACCCGCTATTATCACAAAATTCTATCACGACAGAGCTGTCGGGAATCGAAAGCCCGGCCCACCTTGTGACCAACGTCACACAGATCCCGCCTCCGGCGGCGCGCTCCGGTAATGCACCCTGCTAATGTACTACGTTGTCCCGCCAGGGCTTAGCCGAATCTTCACGATTCTATACTTTTCTGCGGGAGCCCCCTGATCGGCAACGATCCCCTCTGATCCGTCCGGGAGCACGCCTGCCCCCTCAACCGTCAGCCGCGCCTGGTCGATGCCAACCGATAGCAAATAGCTCTCGACGGCGCGCGCACGCTGCCGCGACAGCTCGAGGTTGTATGCAGCGTCACCCTGCCCATCTGCAAAGCCTGTAATCGAGGCGCCGGTTCGAGGCTCTCGCTCGAGCATTCTGGCTATCTCATCCAGTACGAAGCGAGCCTCGTTATCCAAATCGGCACTATCGAACGCAAAACCCACCATGAGGGTCAAAGCCTCCTCGCGAGTCGGAGTCGGCGCTGTCTGCACGGGCTGTTTATTTGCCGGCGCGGTTTTCTCCACTGCGGGCATCTCGTTTGCGACAATCTCATGCGGCGGCGTTTCGTCGAGATCTGCGTCGACACCGCCCGAGGTATCGTTATCAAAACCCTCAGGGGCTGTCTCTATAGAAATTTCATCCGACTGCGCGAGGTCAGCAGAACGCCTGTCCTCCGCTTCAACCAGGGGCCGCTCCGGCTCTAACCTGTCGGATTCCCTCGGCGCAGTTGCCGGCTGAATCGGTGGCGCCCCCACCGCGGGCAGATCCACCGCGAGTTCACCCAGGTTTGCATCTGTCTGCAACCATCCGAGGGCGAGGATCCATACCACGACAGCCAACAGGCATATTGTAAACAGCACCGCGAGGACTGAGCCGCGGCGCCCGGACGCCGCTGCCGGCACGGCACCGCTTCTCGCCCGGGTAGACCGGAGCGCAGCGGAGCGCCCGGGCGCCGGGCTACCCGGGCGCTCCGAACCGGACAGATCGCGTGCATTGAAAGCTGACGTTGCGTCGCGTGAGTGCTGATGATCCGGACGTTCTGGTCCCTCCCCGCGCCCGGCTATTCCGGGCTCACCGGTCGGTACACCAGCTGACATCCCGCGGGCCGCTGCACCATCGCCGCGGTCCCCCTGCGAGGATGCCGGAAGGGGCTGCGCACCTGGCAGGGAGCCATGGCCAGCCGTTGGAGGCGACTCTGGCCTTGCCTCTATCTGCTCGGTGAGTGACGGCGATTCAGCTTTTTTTTTTGCCTCCGCCGCCAGGTCATCCGGCGCGGAGCCAGCAGTCGAGGCAAAACCCTGTGGTTGACCGCCAACAGCGCGCAACCTCGCCCCCGCTGGCGCGGCGAATACGGCTTCATCCTCGGCGCCGCTGGAGGCGGCACCGTCCACCCAGCCACCGGCAGTCTCATCTTCAGCGAAGTCCCCGGCTGAAAGGCGAGTTCCGGCGGCAAGGTTCTCGCCCTGCAATTCGGTGATAACCACCCGCAGGTCCTCCAGATCTATCTGGTGTCGCTGCTCGACTGCGCTGTGCAGCAACAGACGGCTGCAAATTAAATTAATGCGGCGCGGCACGCCCTCGCTGAATTTGTGCACCAGCGGGAAAACTGCCCTGGCGATCGCGGGATCTCCATGCCAGCCTACCGCGCCGAGACGATGCAGCACATACGCCTCAACCTCTTCGGGCCCCAGACCCTCCAGATGACATGCCGCCACAATCCGCTGGTGTACCTGCTCCATTTCGGGCGATAGCACAAGGTCACGCAATTCAGGTTGGCCCAGCAGGAAAATCTGCAACAGGGGCTGACCATCTACCTGAATATTGGTCAGCAGCCGCAGTTCCTCCATAGCCGACAGGGAGAGATCCTGCGCTTCATCCACTATAAGCAACGCGCGCTTGCCATCACGGTGCCAGCGATGCAGCCGCAAATTGAGATGTTGCAATAATTCTGCTTTATCGGCGCCACCGGCATTAACACCAAAACTGAAGGCAACCGTTTTCAGCAGGTCATCTGCCTGCAATTGCGTGCAAACGAGATTTGCGGTGGAAACCTCATCGCGCGCCAGACTGTCGATGAGTTCACCAATGAGAGTTGTTTTGCCGGTACCGGGCCGCCCTGTAATCATGACGAAGCCCTCTGCCCGCATAAAGGCATAAGACATGTATGCTCGGGCCCGTGCGTAACCCGAGTGGTTGAAGCAAAACCTGTGGTCAGGGCTCAGGCGGAAAGGCTCCGCCTGGAAATTATAGAAAACCTCGTACATTCGAACCCTTGAACCTCGGCAACCACATAGGCTCAGGAGAGCTTTTCAAAGTTCCATAGCCTTTGCAAGCCGCATTGGAGTTACCCCGATGGCGTTTTTTGTCTAAACTGCGATCCAGGCACAGGATCGCGGGCGCCAGCGGGCTCCCGCTCTCTCGTACAGCCATAATCCGGGGTCATTACAATGCATAAGAACATCATTATTCTGGGCTCAATCACGGGTGTGTTGGGCGCACTGATCTGTGCGGTGGCCGGCTTGGGCCGCGTGGCGGGATACTTCGGAATTCTGGGCTTTCAGAGCAGCACACTCTTCATTGTGGGCATCGGACTCATGGTGTTTGCCTGCCTGGTGAAACTGGAAGAAATGGCCTCCCAAAGACGCGAATAACGGCCACTCTCGCCGCAATGTGGGGACATACGCACCGCTCTGCGGCCTGAAAGTTCGTCAGCTTTCTTTACTAACAACGGCACCTGTCAGAGGGTGCCAGCAAGCCCCGCCGCTTGAAAACTCCTCAAGTTAATGTTTTCATTGCACTTTCTTGAATTAGGGAACAAATCTTGCAGTGCTGAGCATGTGCCCCGTCTTGATCAGGGTGCTGTGACTCCCGTCACAGACGCCAAGGAACCTTGTATCGGCGGTGGCGTCACAGTGATAGAGTCTTCCGCTTGGGGTTTGCCACCTCGGTTCCTCCGTTGGCATTCTCCTTGTGCGGCACTAGGCTGGATTGAACAGTTTTGGGGGTTGGTTTGGACAATTTTGACGAAAGACAAGGTGACAGCGACGTTTCGGATACCACATCCGCTAACGCTGAGTCCGCAGTAGGCCAACCCACCCGCCGCCGATTCTCCCGCAATGCAATCGCCGGCGGCGCCGTGTTGCTTTCGCTGGGAAACCGCTCAGCATGGGGTGGCTCATCACAAAATGCAGGCTGTATGTCTGTCACGACGCTGAACTCGTTCAACCCCGAAACCGGAATGTTTATTTCTGCCCCTGCCGGCAGACCCGAGCACAACGAGGAACTCGCGGCGGCCATCCATCGTATCGGCGATCCTCCTGACTTCACGGGCGTGAGCAACGACGGCCGCTGGCGGGTCTGCGAAGACCCGGCCTCATTTGACCGGGTGTGCCTCATACGAGGCAAATGCCCCAAGTAAACACCGCATGCTCCCGCCTGTGGCGGGGGCCGGGCCGGTTCCGACTGGTCACCCACTCTCCCTTCTGAAATAATCCCGGCTCCCAAACCTGAGGCATCGATGGGACTCATGACGTGGCGCGCGCAATCTGCAGGACGGTTTTACGATCCCGGCGAATCCTCCGTTGTTTACTTTGACACCAGCAGTGGCGACACTCATCTGATCAGCGACTTTGCCGCCCGCCTCACCGAGCTACTGCAAGAGCAACCGATGACAACGTCAGCGCTGATGGCACGCATATCCCCGGAAACCGATGCGCAAAATCCCGCCGAACTGGAGGACTCCATGATCGCAGTCCTGAATGAGTTAGTGACACTGGACATCCTCAAGCGAGACTGAATGCGCCATCTTCGGCAACTGCCAGCGGAGGGAATCAGCAACGCACTTGCGCGAGGCGCTATCGCACTGCGGGTTGGACCTTACGTTTACCGAATTGAAACCAATCTTCCAGAGGTCTGTCGCGGCCTGCAAATCCTGTATGGGGATTTTAGCCTGGCAGCAGAGCACGAGTTTGTGGATTTTGACGTCGCGCTCGTCAGCCGGGGTCTGCAACAACGTCTGCGTCGACGCGCGGAGTTTCTATTTGATCGCCAGAGCCCCTTTGACACCATTCCGAATGGACAAGCTTTCGCATTTCTCGAATGGGGTATGAACTGGAGCGTTTCGCTACACACCAACGAATACCTGAAACTGCATGCAGCGGTTGTCGCCCGCAATAATGCCGGCGTTATCATGCCGGGAATCCCCGGTGCAGGAAAAAGCACACTGTGCGCAGCGCTGGGATTGCGCGGATGGCGCATTCTCTCCGACGAGCACGCCATGCTACCGCCGGCGACAACCGACCTGATACCGCTGTGCAGACCCGTCAGCCTGAAAAACGATAGTATCGAGGTGATTCGGGCTTTTTCATCGTCTGCCGTTTTTGGCCCGGTAAGTCGGGAAACGCACAAGGGCGTGGTCGCGCATATGAAAGCCGACCTCACACCCGATAGTCACGATCCTGCTCCGGTGCCGGCAAGAATCATGCTGTTTCCGCGCTACAGTGCGACCGAGCCACAGGCCTTACGCAGCCGAAAACGCACCGAAAGTTTCATTCTCGCGGCCTATCACTCCTTCAACTATAGTTTGCTCGGCGAGACAGGCTTTGAAGCGATGCGACATCTCGTGGATGCAGTGCCCTGCTACGACCTGGTCTACCGCGATCTCGATTGGGCGGTCGATAGAATGTGCGAGCTGGTGAACTGATGGCTGCGAACAATCAGTTCGAACTCCAGCGCGTGCTTCTGGACCCGACACTCATTACAAGGCTGGACAACAGCGAGATCAGTAGCGTTATATCGCAGGGCCGAGTCACCAGGTTGCTGGCTTCGCTCGCTGCTGAGCTGAGGGACCTCGGCGTGCTGGAGACGCTGGACGAGCGCCTGCGTCGCCATCTGGATTCGGCGCTGCGAGTGCACGAAAAACAGGCACGGGATCTCGACTACGATTGCGAGTCAATACGCACGGCGCTCGCCGCTGAAAATCTCCCGTTGGTGCTGCTTAAAGGCGCGGCGTACATGCAATCGGACCTACCGGTAGGCAATGGACGCCTGATTACCGACATCGATATCATCGTCCCTCAAGAGCACATTAGCCGCGCGGAAGAAGCCCTGAATCGACATGGCTGGGAGAGCGCGCAACTAGACCCGTACAATGAGAGGTACTATCGTAAGTGGAGTCATGAAACTCCCGCGCTATCGAACAAAAGGCGCGGCACTACCCTGGACTTACACCACAATATTCTACCTCCCACGGCGCGACCGAATGTCGATGCAGCGCTGCTGTTTGATCGCCTGCGCGAAATTCGTTCCGGGGTATTTACCCTGTCGCTGCAGGATATGGTCATTCACAGCGCCACGCATCTTTTTCACGAGGGAGAGTTCCATCACGGGCTGCGCGACCTCAGGGACATCGACCGCATGCTGCGCGATTTTCCCCTGCGTGACGAACACTTCTGGCAGGGCCTCATCGGGCGGGCACGTGAGCTGGAACTGCAGGACTCCCTGTACCATGGCCTGGTTTACGCCGAGATGATTTTCGCCACACCCGTGCCGGAACAGGTGCGGCAGGAGTCCCGCGCCCACCGGGGTAAACTGCGTGCACTCCTGCTGGACTTTCTGTATCTGCGTGCTTTCAGACCGCCCCAACCAGGTTGTCAGTTGCCTCTGACAGGGCCGGCACTACAGTTGCTGTACCTGCGCTCACATTACCTGCGCATGCCGCTGTATCTTTTGCTACCGCACCTGCTGCGCAAAGCGATGATGCGACGTGCGAAAAAAATCGGGGAAAAGAAGCAGGCGCAAAACGCCACTACAGCGGAACAGCGCGGACACTAGCCCGCGAGGCCAGTGCTAAACGCGCCAGACGTTGATCGCGGCTGCCGCCAGATCACGGCGATCCAGCACCGATTTGATATCCACCAGTATCGCGTCCTCATCCAGCAGTGCGGAGAATTCGGCAATGTCCCAGGCCAGGTACTGGGCATGCGGGACAGCCAGGATAACTGCCTGGCTGGCTTTCAGATCTGCGATATCGCGCAGTTGGATGCCGTACTCCGACTGCGCCTCCGCGGGCTCGGCGAGCGGGTCATGTACCAGAACGTCACAACAGTATTCATTCAACTCGGAGATAATATCGACAACTTTTGAATTGCGCAGGTCCGGACAATTCTCTTTGAACGTCAGGCCAAGCACGGCGACTTTTGCACCACTTACACGGTGCCCGTGCCGAACCAGATGTTTCACGGTCTGCTCGGCAATGAACTTGCCCATGTTGTCGTTGGTGTTGCGGCCGGCCAGAATGACCTGTGGATGGTGACCAACCGCTTCGGCTTTGTAGGTCAGGTAATAGGGATCCACCCCGATACAATGCCCACCCACAAGACCGGGCCGGAAAGGCAGAAAATTCCATTTGGTGCCCGCGGCCTCGAGAACATCCAGCGTGTCGATATCCAGTCGATTGAAAATCAGCGCGAGTTCGTTCATCAATGCGATGTTGAGATCGCGCTGGGTATTTTCGATAACTTTGGCAGCTTCCGCCACCTTGATACTCGCCGCCCTGTGGGTACCGACTCGAACCACCTCCTCATAAAGCGCCGCAACGCGCTCGAGAGTGTCGGGGGTATCGCCTGAAACGACCTTGGTAATCGTCTCCAGCCGGTGTTCCCTGTCGCCCGGATTGATGCGTTCAGGCGAATAGCCCACGTTGAAACTGCGCGCCGGGTCGGCGCTGGCTCGGCCTGCCCACTCAAGTCCCGACATTTCCTCCAGCAGGGGTACGCACACCTCCTCTGTACATCCGGGATATACGGTGGACTCAAAAATCACGGTAGCGCCGGCACTCATGTGCTTGCCAACGGCGCGGGATGCGCCCTCCAGCGGCCGCAGATCGGGACGACGCGCCGCGTCAATGGGTGTTGGCACCACAACAATGATGTAGGCGGCCTCCGCCAGCCTTGCAGCATCACTGGTGAACTGCAAATGCTTTGCCGCGGCTAGCTGCTCCGCTTCGACCTCGCCACTGGGATCATGGCCCGCGCGGTAGTGGGCAAGCTTGTCCTCGTTGAGATCGAGGCCGATGGTCGGCCTCTGACGCCCGAATGCCACCGCCAACGGCAGACCCACGTAGCCAAGGCCTACAATCGCCACCGTTTCCACGCCGACCTCGCTCATACATCCTGATCCTTTTTGCGCTTGCCCAGAAACCACTCACTGGTCGCCGCCAGCCCCTGCTCCACCGTATGCGTGGGTGCATAGCCCAGAAGAGTGCTGGCCTTGTCGATATCCGCCTGAGAATGCCGGACATCACCATCACGGAAATCACCATATACCGGCTCGATTCCGGCGAGGCCGGGATCAACATCCTGCAGCAACAAACGAATGCAATAATACAGCTCATTCAAAGAGGTGCGGCCGCCAACAGCGACGTTATAAACCTGATTGAGCGCTTCGGTCGAGGTTGCGCTGGCCGCGAGGAGGTTCGCCTGAACGGTATTCTCGATGTAACAGAAATCCCGGGAAGTTTCCCCGTCACCATTTATCTGCGGCGCTTCGCCAGCGAGCAGCGATTCAAACCAGCGTGGTATAACGGCCGCGTAAGCGCCCATCGGATCCTGCCTGGGTCCAAATACGTTGAAATAGCGCAAGCCAATACAATGCATGCCGTACACACGCGAGAACACATCCGCGTAGAGTTCGTTGACCAGTTTTGTTACAGCGTAGGGCGACAGCGGGTTTCCGATGCGATCTTCCACTTTTGGCAGTTCGGGATGATCGCCGTAGGTAGAAGACGAGGCGGCATAGACGAAACGCGTGACCTTTGCGTCGCGAGCCGCCACGAGCATATTGATAAAGCCATCGACGTTCGCGCGATTGGAAACAATCGGGTCGGCGATAGAGCGCGGAACACTGCCAAGAGCAGCTTGATGCAATACATAATCGACACCGCGGCATGCCCGTACGCAGGCGTCCATATCGCAGATGTCGCCCTCGTGAAACTCGAAACGCGCCCATTCATCTGACGTTACCCGCCCGGCCACCTCGTTCAGGTTGGCCTGATAGCCGGTAGCGAAATTGTCCAGCCCTACGACCTGCTGCCCCAGCGACAGCAACTTCTCGACCAGATGTGAGCCGATGAACCCGGCGGCGCCGGTCACCAGCCATCGGTGGGTGTGTGCGTTTAATCGGGCTTCCAGCGCCTGAATGGCAGACATTATGTTTTACGAATCCCCTGAAGAGCAGTCCCGTTCGGGCACGTCAAGCATTGTGTGCTGCGCATCCCACTTATCGCCTGCCGGCATTTACACTAATGGGGGCAGAGTATAGTGTTTCTGCAGGGCCGCCGCCATCGCTGAACGTGACTTGGTACACGCTTTGGAAAGTTTGGAATTGGATGCAGGAGTGATCAATTTGGGTAACGTTGGCCTGTACAGCTATGGCTCGGCTCTGCTCGCCTGCATCATGCTGACCTGCCTTGCCGTTTTCAGCCGCCGCTACAACCCGTTGGGAAACGTCATGCTCGTCGCCAGCGGGCTGACATCGCTGTGGGCCGGCGCGATCTCTCTCTCGTCCATCTCCGCCGAGCCCCTGCTCGGGCTGATACAGCTTACCGAGTTGGGGCGCAATGCCGGCTGGACGGCTGTTCTACTGAGCCTCATCGGCCTGCGCCTTGCCGACTCCAGAGATGCCCCTTCGAGCAGACGCTGGTGGACTCTGTGCACGCTTGGCTACGCACTGCTCGTGGCTCTGCTACTGGTAGCAGGCCCCTTTGCCGATGCACTGACACTGTCTGCAAGCGTTGCTTCCAACATTAGCTTCAGTGCCTGGCTGGTGATGGTGGTGCTGGGGCTGTTATTGCTTGAACAGGTTTTCCGCAACAGCAATGAAGAGGAATTGTGGGTCACCAAGCATTTGTGCGTAGGCCTCGGCATCCTGTTTGTCTACGACTTCTTCATGTACGCCGAGGCGCTTCTCTTCCGCCATCTCGATCGCAACCTGTGGCAGGCAAGAGGAGTGGTGACAACCATGGCGATCGCTCTGATGGCAATCAGCGTGCTGCGCAACGCGCGTAGCGAGGGTTCACTCGCCCCTCGACCGATCTATCTCTCGCGACATGTTGCCTTTCACTCGCTGACGCTCATGGCCTCCGGCATGTACCTGGTGAGCATGGCGCTGGCCGCCTACTTCATTCGCTATCTCGGAGGAAGCTGGGGTGGCGTTCTGCAGATTGCCTTTCTCTGCGCGGCCGGGCTGGTGCTTATTGTACTGCTGTTCTCGGGCCAGATCAGAGCTCGAACACGCGTCTGGCTGAGCAAGAACTTTTTCAGCTACAAGTATGACTACCGCCTGGAATGGCTGCAGTTTACCCAGACGCTCGCGAGTGGCGAGCACGATATACCGCAGAATATAACCCGCGCCATGGCCAACCTGGCAAAGAGCAGCGCGGGGGTGCTTTGGGGCCAGGCCGAAAGTGGACACTTCACGGCGCTGGCACACAGGGAAATGCCCAGCCCCGATGTGGATGCTCAACTGAGGCCCGTAGCACGCTGGCTGGAAAAGAATCAGTGGATTATCGATCTCAGGGAATGGCGCCAGGCACCGGATATCTATCAGAATCTCGAGTTGCCTGCGGCGCTTACGAGCGTGCCGCGTGCATGGCTGATTGTTCCGCTGTTCTTCGGCGAGCGGCTGCAGGGAATACTGCTGCTCAAGGAATCCGAGTTCCTGCGTGAGCTGAACTGGGAAGATCGCGATCTTTTGAAAGTCGCGGGACGTCAGGCGGCCAGTCACCTCGCCCAGTTCCAGGCAGACCAGGCTCTGGTCGAGTCGCGCCAGTTTGAAGCCTTCAATCGACTGAGCGCCTATGTCATCCACGACCTGAAGAATATACTGGCGCAGCTTTCGCTGGTGGTCACCAACGCGCAAAAACACAAGCACAATCCCGCATTTGTGGATGACATGGTCGACACCGTCAGCAACTCGGTAAACAGGATGAGCAATCTGATGGCGCAATTGCGCAGCGGTGTGGGTACGATGGGCGCTAGCAAGGTACACCTGAATGAGTTGCTGCAGGACGTTGTGGCCGAATGCCAAATGCGGGAACCTGCACCCCAACTTGACCTCTCGGGAGTGCCCTTCTGGGTACATTGCGACCGGGATCGCCTGCATGCAGTGTTCGGACACCTTATCAACAACGCCCAGGATGCCACCGGCAGAACCGGGCATGTGAGTGTGCGCCTGCAGGGGGATGACACGTTTGCCACGGTGGAAATAGAGGATGATGGCGAAGGCATGGACGAAGCATTTATACGGCACCGGCTGTTCCGGCCCTTTGACTCCACCAAGGGATTGACCGGAATGGGCATTGGAGCTTTCGAGAGTCGGGACTTCATCCATAGCGTGGGCGGAGACATCGCCGTGCAAAGTACGCCGGGGCAGGGTTCGCTATTCAGCGTGAAGATACCCTGCGCCGTCAAATCAGATTAGAAACAAGCAATCATTGCTTAAGGTGACCAGGGCGTGAAGAAAGAAAAGAAAACCCTACTGGTGGTAGAGGATGACAAGGGGCTGCAGAGCCAGCTTCGCTGGGCGTTCGAGGATTTTGAGGTTGAGATCGGCGGCGATCGATCCGAGGCTATCAACCAGTTTCGCCGAATACATCCGGGCGTGGTCCTGCTGGATCTCGGCCTGCCTCCCGATCCCGGTGGTGTTACGGAAGGGCTGGCGACGCTGCGCGAAATCCTGTCTCTTGCGCCGGAGACCAAGGTGATTATCGTAACCGGAGACGACGACCGGGCCAACGCGGTCAAGGCAATCGCCATGGGCGCCTACGACTTTCATCAGAAACCGGCTGATTCCGAGTTACTGGCGCTACTGGTGAACCGCGCACAACAGCTCTACGAACTTGAACGCGAAAATCTGCGTCTGCAGACCAGCGCACAGAATATGCCTTTGCGCGGCATCATCACGGCGAGCCCACAGATGCTGAAAGTGTGCAGAACAATAGAAAAGGTTGCGCCGTCTGACATTACTACGCTTCTGCTCGGAGCCAGCGGCACGGGCAAAGAGCGCTGCGCACAGGCGCTGCATGAACTCAGTCCACGCGCTAAAGGTCCGATGATCGCCATCAACTGTGCCGCCATTCCCGAGAATCTGCTGGAGAGTGAACTTTTCGGCTATGAGAAAGGTGCATTTACCGGCGCGGCCAAGCAGACCCCAGGCAAGATTGAGTACGCCCATGAAGGAACACTGTTTCTTGACGAAATTGGTGATTTACCCATGGAACTGCAGGCGAAGCTGTTGCGCTTTCTTCAGGAGCGTGTGGTAGAACGTATCGGGGGGCGCAAAGAGATTCCGGTCGACGTCAGGATTCTCTGCGCAACGCACCAGAACCTGAGTGCCCTCATTGAACAGGGGCGGTTTCGCGAAGACCTATATTATCGCATCAGCGAAATCGTTATTGAAATACCCCCGCTGAAGGAACGAGAGGGCGACGTGCTTGTGCTTGCCAAGTCGTTTCTCAACCAACTGGCCAAAGAGTACAACAGCAGCGTCAAGAGCTTCTCAGCAGACGCGATAGCGGCAATGGAAGGCTACGGCTGGCCCGGCAATGTACGCGAACTCGAAAGCAAGGTGAAACGCGGTGTGATCATGGCGGATGGCGCACAGGTGAGCGCCGAAGATATGGAACTCGCAAAAAACGAGGCCGAGCCCATGCCCCTCAACCTGAGGGAAGTACGGGAAGACGCAGAGCGCCGGGCGATTGTTCGCGCAATGAACCATTGCGACCAGAACATCACCGATGCGGCAAATGCGCTCGGCATCACGCGGCCCACCCTGTATAACCTGCTCGAGAAGCTGGGCCTGAAAAGCTGACCGGTGTTCCCTGTCTGTACATCTGCTAGCGCAGCTCGGCCAGAAAAGCCTCTACTTCAGCGCGCTCGGGGAATTCGGCTTCCTCCCGCAACAGCGAGGACAGCGTCTTGACGGCAACATCCTGACGCCCTTCAGCCACCTGAAGCCTTGCCTCGTTGAAGCGTATTCCCGGACTCTCCGGCGCCAATTGCAATGCACGCTCTATCGAGCGCCGCGCCGCGGCAGGTTTACCGTTTTCCAATTGCGCCATCGCCAGCGTATCCAGCACCGACGCAGTTTGCGGCGACAGAATTGCTGCCCTTTCGGCATACTCCAGTGCTTCCGCAGGATTCACTTTCAACAAATGCCAGGCCAGGTTGTTTAGTGCGACAACGTTGTCCCTGTCAATCGCGATAATCGCCCTGTACTGGGCCAACACCTCGCTTTCCCTGCCCTGTCTTGCATAAAGCTCCGCCAGACTCTCCCTGGCGCGTACATCTTCGCTGTGTACACCGACCCACTCTTCCAACAGCTTCAGTGCCTCTGCCCGCTTACCCATGGATTGCCAGTGGTTAGCCAGCGCGACCAGGTTGCCAGAAGTCGGCGTTTCGCTGTGCATTTTCAGAAGCAGTTCCAATGCCAGATCGTTGTCGCCTCGCTCGCGAGCAGAGAGCATCTCCAACTGCATTACGTCGGGGTTATCCGGCGCTACTGATCGAAGTTCCTTGAGCCGCTCGTCAAACAGCGATACCTGGCCCGACAGCAGTGCCAGTCTTGCCAGTGCAATCTTCGCGTAGAAGTGGTCGGGATCCAGATCGATCACGCGCCTCAGCGCGTGCAGGATATCTTCTGTCTCCCCCAGACCGGCATATGCCTTGGAACGCATATAGTGGTAGTGGGCAACATTCGGTCTAATACTGATCAGGCGCTCGAGTGTTATCAGCGCCTGATTGTAACGCTCACTTGCCAGCTGAAAACTGGCCAGCGTTGCCATGGTATCCGGCTGATTGCGCTGCGCCGGTGTGAGCCCATCAAACAGCGGCCCGGCCTGCTCGAGCTGACCAGAGGCAATGTAATAGCGGGCAAGTACCAGGCGTGGCTCGGTTGCTTCCGGGTGCGCATCCATGGCAAAGCGCAAATAATTCAGCATCTCCTCCTCCCGACCTTCCTGTGCATAGGAGGCGGCCAGGGCAAGCTGGGTTTGCAGGCGATTACTGTGGTGGCGCAGTACCTGTCGATAGAGATTACGGGCACGATCAAAGTTCTTCCTGGCGAGCGCGATTTCCGCAAGACCATGCCGCGCTGCAGGATCAGCCGGTGACAGTTGCAGGGCCCTGTTAAATGCCGCAGTGGCTGCTTCGAGCCTGCCGCCTGCAAAATATGCTCGCCCGAGAAGATTGTAAGAAGTAGAACTGCCGGGGTTTCGTTCACTGTAGGCGATAGCCGCTGCAATGGCCTCATCCACCTTCTGGCTGCGCAGGAAATTCAACACGATCAGAATGTCCGCCTGCTCGTATTGTGGATTGACACGCACCGCTTCCTGTAGCGTCGCTATACCCGAATTCATCTCTCCCGCCACAAAATACCCGGCGCCAAGCCGGGTTCTTGCTTCAGCCGAGTCCGGTTGCAGTTCCGTCACACGGGACAGCAGTTCAATACCCTCTCCGCCCCGACCCTGCCCCAACAGCGCACTGGCCAGCAGATTCAGCGCATCGACATCATTCGGATATTTTTCTACCACGGGTTCCAGCAATATCTCCGCCGCCGCGAAGCGATTCTGATTAAGCTCCAGCCGTGCGGCCAGCTTAGGCCCTGCAATACTCTCCGGCGCCAGAGCCAAAAACCGGTACACCTCCGTCAACGCCCGCTCTTCCTGCCCCTCCTGCAGATCGATGACCGCCATATAGTAATAACTGAGCGGGTAAAGATAGGAAAAATCCGCGGTTTTCTCGAAGGCCTTGCGGGCCTGCGAGTAGTTGCCCGCTTCAAGCAGCACAATTCCCTGTGCAAAATTGAATCCGGGGTGTGACGAGGCCGCCCCGCGGTGACTTCTGCCAAGAACGTTCAGGTCTTTGCGGGCCGCCTTGAAATTGTTCAGATAAATTCGCATCATCGCGCGGTTGAGTCGCGCATCAAACGCGGCGGGCGTAATTTCCAGCACGCGCGAATAGGCTTCGTGCGCCTTTCTCGGACGTCGGCTCGCCGCCTCTATATCGCCGAGCAGATTCCAGGCGGCTCCATATTCCGGTGAGTCTTCGAGAATCGCATCCAGTTTCTGGCGAGCGCCCGCATAGTCCTCGCTCGCCATATCAAGTCGTGCCAACGCCACCTGCGCAAACAGCGAGGGCTCCGGCATTTCGTTGGCGGCACGCAGGACATCGCCCGCAACCAGATCCTCACCCTGAAAAAGCAGCGCCAACCCCTGTGCGGCCAGCGCGGTAGAACGACCCTCGCCCTGCAGACCGCTGATATCAAGTGCCGCCAGACGCCTGTAGTCCCCGATCTGCAGCAGCGTCTGGGCCAGAGTCGGCACCACCAGCCCGCGATCGACTCCCGCGCCATCAAACTCCAGCGAGCGGCTTAGTTCCTTGTCAGCCCCGGTAAAATCGCCGATTTCATAGTACGCCCTGCCCAGTTGAACGCGGGCCTGCACCTGATTGGGGTCCAGGCTCAGCGAAGATTTGAACTCGACAATGGCCGGCCGATAATGCCCCTTCTCAAACAGGGCATTGGCTTTGTGCAAATGCTCTTCACTGGTCATGTCCTCAGCGCAGCCCACCAACAGACAGCCCAGCAGGACAATTCTCACCACAAACGGCAAACGATGCATACGTTCTTTGACAACCTGGCAACGCCCCTTACCCACCGAAAAAACGGCGTCAGTCGGGCAGCAGTATTAAAATTATATTTATCGCTATATTACGCCGGAGCGGCGAAGGAGTGCAATGAACCGCGGGGCTTCCGGTGGTAGAGGCTCAGACCGCGATACGCAAGGGCTGACGCTCTCCGAGGTAGGCAACAGACAGGTAATGCTCGAGACCGGCGAAACTACCCTGGGCACAATGCGGAACAGGGCGATGGATCCTGAAACCAACGCCCAGCGCAGAATGGCAGCGGCGATAGAAGCGCGCGTTACGCAATGAACTCAACACCATGGCGTGCTCATAACCCAGCTCCATGGACGCATCGATCAGGCGCGCGCAGAAACCGCGCACCAACTGGATGGTACGCACTCGCGGGTCGATGACAAAGCGCTCCCACATGCAGCAGCGCTCGGCGTCCAATTCCAGCAAATCCACCTGGCTGGCCAACGCCACCCTGTCCGAGATACGCGCTCCCCCTATGCACTCACCGTCCAGTAGTGCGACCAGCAACTCCCCCTCGCGATCCTGATCTTCTTCCGAGCCATCGAAATCGGGTAAGCCCAGTTCCCGTCGAAAACACTGCTCTCGCAACGCGTAGTAAGCACGCTTATGACGGGCGCCTGGCGCGACCACAAATTCTATCGACAAAATACATACCTCATCTTATGTGCGTGGTCTTGAGCCGCCGCCTTGTGAGCTTGGCTACAAAAACACAGCAATATGTGAACCAGTTCCGCTTCTTGCCTTGATTTTCAGGGACTTACAAAATCACAAGATTTCGCAGCAGGTACGAATACACGAAAATTCCGCGAATTATTCACGTTTTTGTAGATTTTATGCGACCCTGATTGCGGGTAATTGCATTAAAATCAATATAATCAACAGGTTGGCGTGTCGCCAATTTGCGACAAATGTCGCACCATAGAATATCGCCTACCCCTATTGGGGCACGGCAGCCCATTGCCCGTCCACGGCAGTGCATTGCCGTGCCGGCAATCTACAATGCTGAATTGACAAGGCTGCGGGAAATCCCGACATTGGGGTCTGCGACACGACTGGATTGCGTCACCCCAAGCCGCGTGACAATGACACCCGATGGCAGCAAACAAGCCCCTCACAAACCTACTGATTCGCCATCCCTACTGGCTACTGCTGGCGAATCTGCTTGGCGTGATGCTGATCGCCTCGGGCGCTACCCGTTTGCAGGTCGACTCCGGCATCGACATCTTTTTTGCCGATGACGACCCCAATCTGCTTGCCGAACAGCAACTGAAGGCAACCTACGGCAGAGAAGACAACATACTGTTCATTATCGACAGCGGGGAGGCTGGAATATTTCGGGCCGACTCGCTGGAGGCCATCGAGACCCTGACCGAGCGGGCATGGCACCTGCCGCATTCGAAACGCGTTGATTCCATCACCAACTTCCTGCATCCGGAAGTCGACGGCGATGATATTCGCATTGATCCGCTGGTGCAGGACGCCGCCACGCTGGACACACAGGAAATCGACAGGCTGCGCAAAATCGCGCTGGCAGAGCAAGCGCTCGCAGGGCGACTGCTGGGACCCGAAGGAGATGTAACGGCGGTAAATGTGGACCTGCTGCTGCCACAGGACGACCTGGCGGCGGCGATAGCCGAATCGGTGACGGCCGCGCGCACTCTCGCCGATGCACTCATGCAGGCACACCCCGATCTGCAGGTCCACCTTGCGGGTTGGGCGGTCACGGAACAGACTCTGGCGGAGGTCACGGCAAAGGATTCCACTACCCTGATGCCCGCACTGCTGGCTCTGGTACTGGTTCTGCTGGCGCTGCTGCTGCGCTCAGTTCTGGCGGCGCTGTGCACGATTATTGTCATCGCACTGTCGATTGCCGTTGGCATGGGCTACGCGGGATGGTCGGGCGTTGCCATCAATAGCGTCAATGTGTCGGCACCCAGTATTATCCTCACCCTTGCGGTCGCCGATTGCATCCATGTGCTGAGCGCCTACCTGCGCGCCCTTGGGCAGGCCCACGAGAAACGCGCAGCTCTGGCGCTGGCGCTCGACCACACCGCATACCCCGTATTCCTGACCAGCGTGACCACGGCAATCGGCTTCCTCAGTATGAACTTCAGCGAGTCGCCCCCCTTCAGGGAACTCGGCAGCATCGCCGCGGTTGGCGTCATTGGCGCTCTCTGGGTGACGCTGACGATACTCCCCGGCCTCCTGTTATTGCTGCCGTTCCGACGAGGCTCTAAACAGGGGCAGGGCCTGCCCCTGGGGCGCCTGGCGGACTTCGTGATTCGCAACCAGCAAAGGGTTTTCTGGCTGTCGCTGCTGGCTATCGCGCTGTCTGTCAGCGGCCTGGCACGCATCGAACTCAACGATGATCCGAGCGCTTACTTCTCGGAAGAGGTGCCGCTCAAGCAGGCCCTTAACGTGTTGGAAGATCGGCTATCCGGCCTGCAGAGCCTGCACTATTCGCTGGATAGCGGAAGCGCGGACAGCATCACGGAACCGGCCTTCCTCGCCGCTGTGGACCGTTTTGCCGAGTGGCTTAGAGAGCAACCGGAAGTGGTCAATGTCCAGGTGTTCACCGACACCCTGAAACGCCTTAACGAGGTGATGCATGACGACGATCCGCAATGGAGGCGCCTGCCAGACAGCCGTGCAATGGCGGCACAGTACACCCTGCTGTATGAAATATCGGTGCCCTATGGCCAGGACGTGACGCACCAGATGAGCGCCGACAAGTCGGCGCTGAAGCTCACCGCGACGCTCAGAAACCAGAAATCGCAGGGCATCATGGCTTTCGAGCAGCGCAGCAAAAAATGGCTCGCTGCCAATGCGCCGGAACTCAGAACACGCGGGACAGGCCAGGCGATCAGCTTCGCCAACGTTGGATTACGCAATATAAAAAGCATGCTGAGTGGCTCGCTCTTCGCCGTGCTGCTCATTTCCGGTTGTCTGGTACTGGCGTTTCGCTCCCTCCGCTATGGCCTCGTCAGCCTGATACCCAACCTGTTCCCGGCGTTTGTCGCGCTCGGTCTCTGGGGTACCCTGGTGGGCGAGGTGAATATTGCCGCTTCCGTTGTGTTCAGCCTCACGCTCGGCATTATTGTGGACGACACCACTCACTTTCTGGTCAAGTATATTGAGGCTCGGCGGGGCCTCGGCCTGTCGGCCGAAAACGCTGTACGCTACACCTTCGATGCCGTGGGAAGCGCGCTGGTCAGCACATCGATTGTGCTGGCCCTGGGCTTCCTGGCCCTTGTACAATCAGATTTTTCGGTCAACGCAACGTCGGGTCTGTTGGTGGCGGCCACGATCACCATCGCCATTGTGCTGGATCTCCTGTTTCTGCCAACTCTATTGATCAAGTCTGACCGCCTGCTGCCCGCGGGACAACAAACGTGAGGCTGCCGCCATGCGCGGGGGCTGACTGGAGGGTCGTGCCGGTGAATGCACTCAACGTCATATATGCCTTGCTACTGCGCCCGGTCATGCTTGTCGCGCTGGTGTTCGGCGCGGGTATGGCGATCGGGGATCCAGCCGGCGGGCAAACCGATGCGGCACAACGCGGTCTCGACATCGCGCGCGAGGCAGACCGGCGCAACACTGGTTTCGGCGATTCCACAGCGGAACTCAGCATGTTCCTGCAGTTGTCGCCGGGCGAGGAAATCGAGCGCAGCATGCGCCAGCTCACGCTGGAAGTTGCCGACGATGGCGACAAGAGCATCATGGTGTTCGACCGCCCCCGCGATCTCAGCGGCACCGCCATACTCACCTTCACACACAAGGTCGGCAGCGACGACCAGTGGCTCTACCTGCCCGCCCTGAAACGCGTGAAGCGAATCTCCTCCGCCGATCAGTCGGGCCCCTTCATGGGCAGTGAATTCGCCTACGAGGATCTGGCTTCGCATGAAGTTGAGAAGTACGAATATCGCTATCTCAGGGACGAGAGCCTGGGCGGCATTGACTGTTTTGTGGTCGAACGGGTGCCGGTGGATTCCAAATCCGGCTATTCGCGCCAGGTGACATGGATCGACAAGGAAGAATACCGACTGCGCCGGATCGACTACTATGACCGCAAGGGCGATTTACTGAAGACGATGACCCTGAGCGGCTACCGCCAGTATCTGGACGCCTACTGGCGTGCGGATGAGTTGCTGATGCAGAATCACCAGAGCGGCAGAATTACGCGGCTCGAATTCACCAACTACCAGTTCCGCACAGGTTTGACAGACAGGGATTTCAGCAGAGGAGCCCTGGCCAGAATGCGCTAGCCGGCCAGAAGGCTGCAACCACGGGGAGCCCGGGTGAAAACAATTCTGCACGCCATCGCAGCGCTGCTGGCGCTCATGGGCCTGGCGGCGAACAATGCCGCTGGCGCTCCCGAGCGCGGGCGCGCGGAAATACTCGATCTGCGGGTCGGGCTGACGCCCCAGCGCACGCGGATGGTGTTTGATGTATCGACTGACGGCAGCTATCGAATCATGCGGCTGCAAAACCCGACGCGCTTCGCCATCGATTTCCCGGCTGCCACGGCGCGCTTCGATCACCGCAAGGTGGCCCTGGGCGGCACCCCGGTTTCACGCATCCGAAGCGCTGTTCAACCCGATGGCCAACTGCGCTATGTGTTCGACCTGCACGCCGATGTCACCACGAAAGTGTTCGCACTCAAACCGAACGCGCAGGCGGGCAACCGCGTAGTCATCGATATGTACCAGCCCGCGACCGTGGCTGCGGTTGCAGACTCGGCGGATGCAACCGGGCCACCCACCAGGCCGCGCCGAACCATCGCCGGGGGGCGCGTGCCGCCGAAGTCGACACCCAATGATGCCACCCGCGTGCCGAATCCGGTGGGGGATGGGGCATCGGGTGAGTGGTCTGGCGTGCTGAGCCTGCAGAGCCGACTGTTTTTCCAGGATCCCGCCTACCCGCGCCAGGACACGCAGAATGTATCCATCGCGCTGGAGCCCGAGTACTTTATCGACTGGCAGAGCGGGCGACAGCGTTTCGCCCTGCGCTCTCTCCTGCGCTATGACGCCAACGATAGCGAACGTACGCATGCGGATCTTCGCGAACTCTACTGGCGTATCGAGGGCGATAGACTGGTGTTCAAGGCCGGTCTGGACGTGGTCTTCTGGGGCGTAACGGAGTCGCAGCATCTGGTGGACATCATCAACCAGACCGATCTCGTGGAAAACATCGACACCGAGGACAAGCTGGGCCAGCCGATGCTCAACCTCGATTACCTGAGCAACTGGGGCACCTGGCAGGCCTGGGTACTGCCCTACTTTCGCGAGCGCACATTCCCCGGCAAAGACGGCCGCCTGCGCACCGACCCGGTGGTGGACACCGGCGATCCGCTGTGGGATTCAAACGACAAGGAGCAGCATATCGACTACGCGCTGCGCTGGAGTCATTACCTGGGGGACTGGGATATTGGTCTGGCGCATTTCAGCGGCACCGGGCGTACTCCCTGGTTCGTGCCTGGCGGCACGCCGGGTGCGCCAGTTCTGCGGCCGCTGTACCTGCAGATCGACCAGACCAGTCTCGATGTGCAGGCCACCAAAGGCGCCTGGCTATGGAAGCTGGAAGCTATCTACAACAGCAACAAAATAGAAGACTATGTGGCGACGGTCGGCGGCTTCGAATACACCTGGTTTGGAGCCGGAGATTCAGCCGCGGATATTGGCTGGCTATTGGAATACCACTACGACGAGCGCGGTGAAAACCCCCAGGTGCCAATGCAAGATGATCTATTTGCCGGGTTCCGGCTCACCGGAAACGACATTGCGGGAAGCCGCCTGCTCGCCGGCGTCACCCTCGATCTGGAGAATGGCTCCACGTTTGGCAACGTGGAGGCCGTGCGTCGAATTGGCGAATACTGGACCATCACGCTGGAGGCGCGCGCCTTTTTCAACACCGATCGCAACGACCCGCTGCACTTCCTGCGCCGCGACGACTATCTGGAACTGCAGCTGGACCGCTACTTCTGAAGCGGCAATGCTCGTGGCGGCCTCCCATCCATGATGTGTGACACAATACACAGTTCTCCGGTGAGCTTGGCCAGGGTGCAGACAATTCTCGCTATAAACCCCAGAATAGCGGGTGCAACCCCTGAAAACTGCTAGAGTTCTCTGGGTCACAGGGCGCAACCCGATTTCACGCACCCTGCTTTGGCTGCGAACAACCCTCTCCATTTAAAAAGGCAAAAGGGCATGCACAACCTGATCATATCCACCGATGCAAGCAACCGCAGGTTCCGTCTGCTGGCGCGTCTTGTGCTAACGCTTTGTACCGCGCTTTGGCTGGTAGCCTGCAGCGAGGAACTGAGCGACGAGGAGTACGTAATGCGCGCCGAGGCAGCGCTCAAGTCTGGCGATCTAAAAACCACGGCGATCGAGCTCAAAAATGCCCTGCGCAGCAACCCCCTGAATGCTCGAGCACGATTGCTGCTGGGAGAGACCTACTACACCCTTGGCGATGGGGCGTCCAGCGAGAAGGAGTTGCGCAGGGCGCGCGAGATGGGCATCGGAGAGCGCGAAGTGTTCATACCGCTGGCGAGGGCGGTTCTGCTTGCCGGTGAGCACGAGAGACTCCTGGAAGAGTTTCCCGACGATCCTGGCCTGCCCGATGAAGAGCGGGCCACGCTGCTCGCGCTGCACGGCCTGTCCCACCTCTATCTCGCGGATCTGATGAGCGCGCGCAGCGCTTTTGACGCCGCGCTGGCGATCAACCCCGAAGAGGTGGACGCGCTCCTGGGCCAGGCCTATGTCGACAAGGGTCTCGGCGACTACGCTGCCGCCAGAGAGTGGCTGGTCAAGGCGATGGCCCAGAATGACAAGCGCGCAGAGGGCTGGAGCCTGCTGGGCGAACTGGAGGAGATGGCCGGAGAACGCGAGAGTGCGCTGGAAGCCTTTGGCAAGGCGATCAAGCACTCTCCCAGGCCAGACAAATACCGCCTGCAACGTGCGCTGCTGAACATCGACATGCGCAATTACGCAGCGGCCCACGAAGACATTCGCTGGTTGCCCGCCCAACTCCCCGGAAAACACTACGCGAGAGGCCTGATAGAACTGCAGCAGGAAGACTTGCTGAAGGCACAGACCTCCTTTGAGCAGGCTCTGTCGAAATACGAGGACTACCCCCCGGCGCAGTACTATCTTGGGCTCACGCACATTCTTCTGGGCAACGATGAGCAGGCGCTGTCCTATTTGCGCCAGTTTCTCGCGCAGGTACCGGAATCAGTCGCAGCCGCCAACCTGCTCGCCAAACTGCAAATTCGCAAGGGCGACCTGGCCGCCGCAGAAGCCTTGCTGGATCCAATCTTCCAGAAAAACCCGGAAGACGCTGAAACCCTGGATATGATGGCAGGCCTGGAACTTATTCAGGGCAATAACGAGCAGGCCCTTGAGACCTACCGGCGGTTGCTGGCGCAGAACCCGGAGTCGGCCAATGCGCGCTCCAAGCTGGGGCTCGCCCTGATTGTCGGTGGCAATATTGAACAGGGCACTGCAGAAATGCAGAAGGCCATCGAATTGGCGCCAGAGGACGAGCGGCTGGAACTGAAGCTTGTGCTGGCGCAACTCAACAGCAAAGAACTAGAGGGGGCCGTGACTGCCGCAGAACGCTGGGCCAAGCGAAAGCCCGAGAGCAGACTGGCGCGCCTCACCCTGGGCTGGGCGTATCTGAACGCGAGCCATCCAAAGATGGCTCGCGATACGTTTGAAGAGGTGCTGGAAATGGTACCCGGCGAACCGAGCGCCTCGCATAACCTCGCGGTATTCGCACTCTACAGCGGGGATCTCGAAGCGGCGAAAGCCTACTACGAGCAAAGCCAGATGTTTTTTCAGGGCCACCCCGGAACCAGCGTCGCGCTCGCCAGAGTCTACCTGCAGATGGGAGAACGGGATAACGCCGTCAAGGTACTGCAAATCTCTCAGGAAAAGTTTCCGCTCAAGATCGAGCCCGGGGTGTTTCTCGCCCGCCTGCGCCTCGAAAGCGGTGCAAGCGCGCAGGCCCTGGCTGATATCAAGGCACTGGAAAAGATCGAACCTCAGCACCCTGGCGTGCTGGCGGTTCTCGGCGCCGCCGAAGCAGCCAACGGCAATTACAGTCAGGCTGTGGCGGCCTTTGAACGCCTGAAGAACACCGGGACGCTATCCGCGCGCGACCACTACCTTCTGGCACAGGCCTACTTCCATACCGATAATGATGCGGGCTTCGCCAACGCATTGAATGAGGCTTATGCAACCTATCCCGATGATTACAACATCCAGATTTCCATGGCTGGACTCCTCATGGGGCAGGGCAAGTTGAGCGAGGCGGCCAAACTGGTGGAAAAATTGCAACAGACCTACCCGGACAGGGTGGCGGTACAGACAGAAGCGGCCCGCCTTGCCAGGCTGAACAGAGCTCCGGCACAGGAAGTGGAGGCCATGCAACGGGCGCGCGAATTAGCTCCCGAGGACGCCAGCGTCACTGTCAGATATGCCCTTGCGCTGGTGCGCGAGGAACGCATCGACGAGGCAATCAGCGTTATGGAGGAGTGGATGTCCACTCACCCCGACGATGCACTGGTGCGCTACAACCTTGCCAACCTCTATCTGCTTGCCGAAGATGAGGACAAGGCCCGCGAAACCTTTACCGCTATTCTCAAGACTCAGCCCCGAAATGTGCTGGCGCTCAACAACCTGGCCTGGCTGCTACGCGACCAGGATCTCGACCGGGCTCTTGCGCATGCCCGCAAAGCCAGCGAACTGGCGCCAGACACCCCCTCTTTCCAGGATACCCTGGCGATGCTGCTGCTGATGCAGCCCGGCGAGGAAGAGGAGGCAGTACGCCTGCTGCGCAATGCCACCGAGAAGAATCCCGATCGGCCTGATTTTCAGCTCCATCTGGCACAGGCCCTGGCGCAAAAGGGCGATCAGCGCCAGGCGCACCGCGTACTGTCCACCCTGCTGCGCGAACACCCTGAATTCGAGCAACGCGACGAAGCACAGGCCATGCTGGAGCGGCTGTCTCCGTGAGGACAGCCGTTACAGGCGCGACGATCGAATTCACCGCCCTCCCCGGGTGTCAGGAATTTTTACAAAAACTCATACCAATTCCTTTTGCTGGCGCCCGGAAAGTTCTATCTCATTGTTTTTATTGGAATAATAAAAGTAGGCATGGTTTCTGCGTTATAGTCCGGGACAACAGCAAATTTTGCTATTACACCGAAAGGAGAACGTCATGTTAAAACAAATTGCAGCAGGCCTCGGCCTGGCACTGGCTGCCTCCGCACCTGCTTTCGCTGCCGATGAAATCGTCTTCGATCCAGATGGTACGGGTGCGCTTGCCGGCGATACCGGCGTTGGTTTCTTCGACTGGCTGCCTGGCAGCGCAATCACGGTGGGTGTTATCCCCACTGCGACCGGCGACTTTCAGACCTTCGCCCACGGCACGCTGGTTGGCGCCGGCAATGGCATCGGCGACCCGGTTGGCTTCAACGGCCTCAACAGCAGCTATGAAATTACCTTCGTAGCCGGCTTTGGAGAAGGCATTTCCTCTGTCAGCCAGGGTAACTTTTCTCTGGAAAGTGACGGTGGCGATGGCGTTGGCGGCGGCAACGATGTGTATACATTCGAGCAGTCCATCACGCTGGGCGACCCCTCGGGCCCCCTCACCAACTTCTTTGAGATTTACTACGACGATTCCATCGACGCCAGCTCTCTCGGTGGCACAGGCTACAACGATGGCACGCTGATCGCGGCTGGAACGGTTGCATCGGTTATCGGTAACTTCACCACCCAGTTTACCTTCATCGACGGCAACGACGATGGCAACTACGACCCGGGTAACGACACCATCATTGGTTCTGGCAATCCTACAGGCGGCTTCGCGCTGCTGGATTCCAGCCCGAATGGCGACAACTGGGGTGGCCAGCAATCTGTTGTCGGTGTGGGTTCAACCGCGTTGACTGCTGACGTCACATTCCAGAACAATGACTTCTTCAAGTCGAATATCTCGTCTCTGACGATGGATCTGGAATTCAACACCTCCAACATCCTGCCTTTCAGCCAGACGAACCCTGCCCAGTCCTACTGGGATGGCTCGAGCCAGGTGGGTTTCGGCAGCGCTGATATCGGCGAAATTAACGGCCTGAGCGGTCCGGACATTATCTTCCAGTCGGATGCCAACAACAGCTTCAACGTTGAAGTGCCCGAGCCGAAGACTGTCCTGCTCTTCGCCCTCGGCCTGCTGCTCCTCGGCGCTACCACGCGTCGCCGCCAGGCTCCGCAAATGATGGCCTGAGCCGGGCAATCCACACGCGGCGGGTATCGCTTACCCGCCCTTCCCAAAAGGGGGCCAGACCGGCCCCTTTTTTTTGCGTCAACAGAAACCGCTATTTGAGACGCCGAGCCGGAGTTCCTCCCCAGAATTCCCCTGCGGGAATGCGTGTACCCTTGGTCACCACCGCAGCCACCGAGACCACTGCCCCATCTTCAATCACAACCCCGGGCATGATGACCGCTTTTGCCCCCACAGTGACATTGTCTCCTATTCGCACTGCCGCAAGTGCCATGTCCGCGCCCTCTATCACATGCGAAAACAGGACGGCATCGTGGCCGATAATGCTGTTGGCGCCGAGTTCAGTCAGCGCGGGGTCCAGGATAGCGCCGCCGCTATAGGTGTTCTCTCCCATCTTTGCACCGAGCGCCTGATACACCAGTCGCATCAGCGGCGTGGGAATAAAATAGGTACGTATCAGTGGGTAAAAAAACACCAGTCTGAACAGGCTGTCCACCTGGTAGGCAAACTCCTCGCGGGAACCGACGGCCAGATCGCCCTCCACCAACGGCATGAAACGGTGTGATAGCCGGTAGACAAGCAATGCCCAGAGATAGAACAACACGCCAAAAGCCATCAGGCTCGCAACCGCAAAAAATTCGCCGAAGACCGAGGGCCGGATCAGCACGACCGTGGTAAGAATAGCCAGCACGGCAATCAGACTGAACAGTGAGACAAATACGGTAATCTGGGCAGGTGTAATCTTGCGCATCGTCGCTCTCTCTTGGTGGGTTGGCCAGGGTTCGGCGCTATACCTCAATTTCCCGCAGAAATGCGCGGAAGTTGGCAGCGCCGTCGCAATGTGTGATTTCTTGCTTGAGGTAGTCGGCTCGCTGGCTGAAGCTCTCGCTGGCGAGCATGCGATCGACAGCAGCGCGCAGTATCCGCGGACTGAGCCTGTCCGCGCGCAGGCAAAGACCGGCACCGGCTTTAGTCAGCGTCTGCATATTGAGAAACTGATCCAGGTTTCCGGCGATACCGAGCACGGGCTTGCCACAGGCAAGCGCCTGATGGGTCGTGGGGCTGCCTCCATTGCACAATACAAGGTCTGCGCGTGAGGCCGCGGCTGCACCAGGCAGAAATGCTGCCGTGTAGATATTTTCGGGCAGGGGCGTCGTGAGTTCGAAACCGGCAGTGGAAAGCATAACGCTGAAGTCCGTGCCAGCCAGGGCTTCCAGTATAGTCGGCAGCATGGCTGAAGAACCCGAACTGCCCGGGGTCACATAGAGTATCGGCCTGCCCTCGGGCAGCGCCCGCCACCAGTCTGGCAGCGCTCCGCCGGTTGAAAACAGTACCGGCCCGATAAACCGGTGGTTGTCCGGCAGGCTTTCTGTGGTGTAAAGGGAGGGCAGGTCCGCGTACAGCGTATAGTCGCCCTGGCTGTACACCTGCCTGAGATCAAATCCCGGACTGGAGAGTCCGTAGTGCCGGCGCAGCTGGCGCATCGGCCGGCAATGTGCGGCAAACGCCAACGGTCGAGCGAGCGAAAACAGCACCTGGCCGACCCTGGAACCGAGTGCACGCGAGAGTGGAAGATCAGGTACCACGTAGCGTTGGCGAGTGTACGGCGACCAGCAGGCATTGCCGATCGTGATACAGGGAACACCGGCCAATTCAGCACTTACAGGCAGTGAAATTCGGAAGTCACCTACCACGATATCCGGGCGAATGCGCGCGATCAAATCGCTCTCTGCTTCAACATAACGCTTGAGCGCAGCAGTGTCGTATAGCGGAGCTCCCCGGGCCAGCGCTGCATTGAAGCGCTCGGGCGTAATCGACTCTATGGCATGTTCGCAGGCAGGCAAATCACCCAGCACTTCACGGTATCGGGGATGGTGTGCCAGATGTACCTCGTATGGCTCACCGTCGAGAGCCCTGGCCAGCGCCACGGGGCGGGCAACATGTGCGAGAGTGACAGCCTCCGCGACGAACAGGACGCGCTTTTTTTTGCGGGCGTCTGCTTCCGCTGCCGTACCCACCCTGGAGGCCATCGTGCTCACTCACTGGCTGGGATAGTTAGCGTCTCGAGTGGCTGTCGTACAGAGCGCGACGTTGGCGCCGGACCAAAACCCACACGTCCCATGTATACACGCCCCTGCGGATTATCCGCAGCGCCGAGTAACTCGCCCAGCTTGCCTGCAAGCCGCTCGGCCAGAACCTGCTCGGAGCCCACCTGCGTGAAAGGGATGTTATTGCGTACATAGCGGGAAAAAATCACGGGCGTCATCTCGGGCTGGAACTGCAGATTCTGGCGCGTGGCTTCGAGCCAGAAACGCTGGGTTGCGCGACCGCCGGCTCTGAAGTCGTCGGGCGTTATCAGCGGTTGTTCGGAGACGATGACGAAGTGCGCCGCGCAGCGCAGTGCAGTGAGCAGGTCCATCTGCAGGCGCGGCAGCCAGGTACCGGCAAAAAAACGATTCAGGAATTTGACCCTGCTCCAGCTACCGAGCGCCCAGCGCATGATTTTACGCGTCAACCAGTCTGCGCCCAGCGCGTGTTCGGGGAGCCTGTCTTCGCTGAAGCGCACACCCCACTCAATATTGCGTCGGTGCACTTCAAACGCCTCCGGCGTTGACAGGCGAATATGTGCATTGTGAAAGAGCAGTTTCGCCATCTCCCAGCGCGCCTTGCTCCCCTCGACCCAGATCACGCGGTATCCCGGCCCCACGGACTCCTCCAGGGCACGCTTCTGCGCGCCGCTCAGACTGCGCGTGGAAAGGCGCGCGCGCTGCGTCACCCGGGAGCGCACAAACGGTAGCCAGGGACTGGGAGAACACTCCTTGTCAGGCACCAGTTCCAGTTCGAAGGCCTGCGCTGTCTCCGGGGAGTCAGCGCGCGATGTCACGTCTGCCCGCATACCCTCTGCGGAAGCTGCAATGGAGATCGTTTCCAGCAGGGCGCCAACAGCAATCTGACTCGAACTGCCATCGAGATCGTAGACGCACCAGTCACGCGTATCGCTGGTATGGATGACCGCGTGCAGGTCGTCGATGATCTCAAAACGCCAGGGTTGGTCATTGTCGCCGCTGGGCGCCCAGCGCGCGAGATCGAGAACTCGCTCGATGGGACGGGAATAGTCCGCAGAGTCCGTCGCGGCATTTGCCGGCTTGGCCATGACCAGCCTGCGCGCCACAGCCAGGCCCGCCCGCTGCAGGGGATTGCGGTTACCCCAGGGCCGCCAGGTACGGCTCAGCCGGTTTCGATAGGCATCGAAATGAATGCCATGGGGGGCGACAGGAACATCGCCCCTGCCGAGCAGAATTTTCAACGCATAGGTGCCGGCAAAACCCGCACAGAGATCGCAGGCCATGGGCGTAGACGGCCCCTTGCGCGCATTGAAATCCACCCGCGTGTCGTCGGCCAGATACGGGAGTTGCAATCGAGCGGGTGCCAGCCCGAGCATGAAACGCAGCGCCTGCTCATTGGCGTTGGCGCCCCGCATGCAGAAATACTCTTCGTAGGTCATCGCCCCCGGCATAAAAACCAGGAGTGCGGAGCCCATACCGAGCGGCGCTGCGGTGACAGCCGGTATGCCCTTTTCGGCACAGGCGGCGAACACCTGGTTGCGTATATCCAGCGCAAAGAAATCGAGGCTGTCGACATACAGATCCACGCCATCCAGAAATGCATCCAGATTGTCGGCATCTACACCCAGGGGAAAGCTGCGGATATCCAGTTCAGGGTTGATATCGCGAGCCATGTCGGTCATTACCTCAACCTTCGGCAGATCGAGATGACGCATGCTTGCGCCGGCCTGGCGATTGAAGTTCTGAATTTCGAAGCGATCAAAATCTGCGATGGCAAAGCCGCCGATACCCAGACGCGTCAGCGTGAGAAGGTGGCTACCACCAACGCCCCCCATCCCGGCTATGGCGATCCGTTTGCCGCGCAACACCTGTTGCTCTGTCTCTGTGACCCAGCCCAGGTTGCGGGAGAATGCCGCGTTGTAATCGAACATTGAGCCTTTGCCCCGTTTAGTCGCGCTCAGAGACGACCGCTACGGGGTCCCAGGCGCACGGGCCACCCACTAGCCTCTGTAGCCCGCATGAATTCGATGATACACCTCAGTGTACAGTTCTTTCAGGTCCGGTCGCATGGTCTCCAGTGTTGTCTGCGTGGTCACGAAGTAAGGTGCCCGCATGCCATGATAGTCAATATCGCGCCCCACCCGCTTGAAATCGATACCGGAGCGTTGCAACAGGCGCGGCAGAAAAGGTTCCATCATGGCGAAAACGTTGGTGCGGCCGGAGATATCGGTCAATGCGGTTGCCGCGAGAAAGCAGGTCACAGCGATCAGTGAGAAAGTGCGACGCTCCTGCTGCGAGCAATCCAGGCCTTCAACCTCACCATAACGCGTAACCTGCTCTCCAGACCTGCGCCTGAATTCACTATCCACTGCGAGGCGGGATATCTCACAAACCTTCTGCCGTTCCAGACCGAGGCCGTCAATGTACTCCTGGTCCAGGCTGCCGGCGCAGTTCTTCTCGAACGGCAGTAAATCCCCGCCTCCCTCTCCGGTAGTGGTGACCAATCTTACGCAGCCAGCGGGTCTGCCCGACGATTTATGATATACGAGTGCATGCAGCGAATTCGCATCAAATTCGTCAAACTCCTGCCTGTCGGGAAAAGCTTCCGCCGGCTCGTAGGAAAATTCCTCACAGTAAACTCTGTAGCGAATGGCATAAACCTGCGCGAGATGCTCGGGGGACGCGGCATAATACACGTCAAAATAGCGCAGGAAGTTCTCACTCAGTGGATAGCGCATGCTTCCCACACACAATCCCTCTCGTCATTATTGTCAGGGCATTTCAACCACGTCAGTTTAACGGTTTGCCCCCGCAATTGCTTGGGAAATGTCCGGGTAGCTGCATATTCTATACGGTAATAATGAAGTGTTTCGCGCATCGTTTCTCTGCTTAACCCTCTCGCCGGGACCGGACAATTTCCTCAAGCAGGTGCGGGACAAATCCATCCAATGCGCGCCGCAGCAGTGTTAACACCTCTTCGAATCCCGCCAGGCTGCCAAAGTACGGGTCGGGTATATCACCCAGGCTACCACCCTGGGCCCAGTCACCCAGCCGCGTGAGGCGGCTGTGATAGACCGGCGAGGAAGCTGCCTGAAGCCACTGCAAACACCCCGCATCTACCGCCAGTATGTGCGCAAATCGCGTGAAATCGGCCTCCACTACCTGGCGAGCCCGGCTGCGACGCAGGCTGAGATGCTCGCGCGCGCAAATCTGGGAAGCACGGCCGTCCGCCGGGTGTCCCGGCAGGGTGGCGTGGGTTCCCGCGGAATCTATACGCACAGCGCGCAGCTCATTGCGTCGCCGCAATGCATCCTGCAACAGAACCGCTGCCATCGGCGAGCGGCAGATATTGGCCCTGCATACCAGCAGCACTGACGTGGAAGGCCTGGAAAAAGGATTCATCGTACAGCCAGGAAGAAAAAAACGCAGTATACGGCGTGCTCTCCCCTGTCGCCACGCGAGCGCGACTGCCGCCATGCATTCATCTGCGCGCCACGCCGGAACGTCCTGTAATCAGCCAGGCTAGCAGCAGAAACAGTATCGGGTCGGTCAACGCCGGTGTGCCGCGCCCGACGTATCGCTGCGCAACTTCAAGCAGCAGCAGACAGGCGGCCAGTCCTGCCGCCCAGATCATTCGCCGCGGCTTGTCCCCGAGAAACAGCAGCACAACGGCTCCGAATACGAACAACTTGCGGCACAAGGCAACGGCGTTGATCAACATGGAACCCTGCAGATAACCTGCAAATGGCATCCAGCCAAACCCCTGCGGGGAGCCTCTGGATACAAAGGGTGCCACCACGTCCAGCAAATATGCAACGAACAACGCAGCGGCCAGGTACTCGCCGCGCCAGTGCCTTGCGGCGCTTGGCCATAGCAGTATCGCGCACATCAATCCCGAGACAGCGACGGGCTCGAGCCTGTTCTCAACAATCACGATCCTGGCCAGGAATATGCACACTGCAGCCACGCAGAGCGCTACGGGTGAAAGCCGCCAACCCGCTCTGTGTTCAAGCAGATGAAAGCACACCAGCCAGCAGAGCGTCGCCAGCAGCGCGCCCTGCCAGTACCATCGCTGCAGGGCAAACAGCGGTTTCACAGCATCTTTCCAGGCCTGCAGGTCAATCGAAGGCACCCCGGGGAGCAGCTGGCTCGCGAGCCAGAAGAGCACCAGCACCAGGGGCAGGTGATGCTCGCTTCGCCGGCCGCGCTTCGCGGCGCTGGTTCCCAGTGGCAGCCTGAGCCCCACCAGCCACCCCAAAGCCATGCCGGTCACGTCCACAGACCAATCTACCAGGGAGGCATCTCGCCCCGGTGTGAACATCTGGGCAAGTTGACAGAACAGCGCCAGAAGCACCCCCGATGCCTGCAGCGTAATAGCCGCGCGCAGCGGGCGCCGCGCCCGCTCAGCGAGCAAACAGGCAAGGTAGCCATAGGGGAAAAACAGCACCAGATTACCCAGGATGTCGCCGATGCTGTTGATGTTGCGCCAGGAGGCGCCGAAGCGCGTGAACGCGAGCGCATCCAGTTCAGTGACGAAGCGAAACGGAAACAGCGAGCCGTAGACGATGCCCAGGCAAACCAGGCAGAAAATCGGCAGCAACAGCGAACGCGGTTCGCTCAATGCGCGCTCTCGTCCTCGGCACCCGCCAGCAATTCCGCGACGTGTCGCGCGGGGATCGCATAGCTGATACCGGACGGCCGGGACAGCATCGCCTCGCGACTCTCCTTCACCAGCACGCCATTGATAACGCCAATAACACGCCCGGAAGTCAGTTCAAACAGGGGGCTGCCGCTGTTGCCTGGATAGGCCGTGGCATCGAGCTGAAACGCGTCGAACTGGTTTCGCAAACGGCGGATTTGTACCATATCCAGATCCCTGGCGTTTTCCAGCGGCCTGGCGATAGGCGTGATGGCGGCGATAATGCCGCGATGGGTCGCGGGGTAAAGACCCAGCACATTGCCGATGGGAAAACCCGTGAAGGCCACGGACTGTCCCTCACGCACACGGCCGGAATCACCCAGCCGCAGAGCCGGCAGTGGCTCACCATAAAACTCAAGCAATGCCAGATCATGCACGGTATCGCGACGCACAACCGCCGCGACCTGCGCCAGCGCAGTTGCGCCACGACCCGAGAAAACAGCGAGTCGCTGATTGTTGGCGGTATCCAGATCATCCGGCAAAACGTGCTCGTTAGTAACAACCTGCCGCCCGTTGCCAATAACGAATCCGGTGCCCAGGTACAAAACAGGGTCGTCGCGCCGATTGGGCTGCCGGGACGGGTACACGGCTCCGATGGCGACAATTGAAGGGCGAATCTTTTCTATCAGCCCGGGCAGACCCTCCGCCATCGCAGAGGGCATCCAGCCAAAGCCCAGAGACAGGACAAGGAGTGCAAGCTTCAACATGTGGGCTCGATCACAGTTCCCGATAGCACCAATTGTCCGGGGCAACAATTCATCTCACAATCTGCCTTGCAGCCGTGCGGGAAATGTAAGTTACAATAGTCGCTTTCGCCCCCGAAGCATACCAAGCCTCCCTCGACCGCGGAACCATGCCTGACCTGATTCACGAGTTCATCACGCAAAGCGCCAGCGCCGCACCGGATGCGACCGCGCTGCTGTGGAAAAACGACTCTGTCAGCTATGGCGAATTGCAGGCGACAATCGAACACGTTGCCGGCGGCTTGTTGCAACTCGGCGTTGCCCCGGGGGAGCGGGTCGCCGTGTACCTGCCCAAGCAGCTGGAGACCGTCTACAGCCTGTTTGGCGCGGCGGCGGCCGGGGCCTGCTTCGTACCGGTTAATCCGCTGTTGAAACCGCGCCAGGTCGCCCACATTCTGCCGCACTGCAACGTGCGCGTGCTGGTCACCTCCTGGCAGCGGCTGGAAATTCTGCGGCCGGTGCTGCCCCAGTGCCCCGAACTGCACACGATCATTCTGGTAGACACGCCTCCAGCGGAGACGCCGGAGCCCCTGCCGCAAAATCTCATGAGCTTCGAAGACCTGTCAGCCAGCGCTGCAGCACCCGGGGCACACCGGCGCATAGATACCGATATGGCGGCCATACTCTACACGTCTGGCAGCACCGGCAACCCAAAGGGTGTGGTGCTCTCACACCGCAATATGGTAGCTGGCGCCATCAGCGTGGCCAGTTATCTTGAGAACCGCGCCTCAGACCGGGTACTGGCCGTCTTGCCATTAAGTTTTGACGCGGGGCTGAGCCAGCTGACCACGGCCTTCTCCGTCGGCGCCTCCGCGGTGCTCATGGATTACCTGTTGCCGAAAGACGTCATACGCGCTGTCGCCAGGTATCGGGTGACGGGATTGGCCGCCGTGCCACCTTTGTGGAACCAACTGTGCAACCTGCCCTGGCCGGCTGAGGCCGTGCAGTCGCTGCGCTACCTCACCAACACCGGGGGCGCCATGCCTGTGACCACCACACGCGCACTGCGCCGCGCGCTGCCGGAAACCCTCGTCTATTTGATGTACGGGCTCACGGAGGCCTTTCGCTCCACCTATCTGCCGCCGGACCAAGTTGATCTGCGGCCGGAATCAATCGGCAAGGCCATACCGAATGCCGACGTACTGGTGGTGAATGAGCAGGGAGAGGTCTGCGGGGTAAATGAGCCGGGCGAACTGGTGCATCGAGGCGCGCTGGTAAGCCTCGGCTACTGGAATGACCCCGAAAAAACCGCCGAACGTTTCAAGCCCAGCCCGGCCAGACCGGCCGAGATTCCAACCACGGAACTGGCGGTATGGTCCGGCGACCAGGTCATGCGCGATGCCGATGGTTACCTGTATTTCATCGGCCGCAAAGACGACATGATCAAAACCTCGGGCTACCGCGTGAGCCCAACCGAGGTAGAGGAAGTTGTGTATGCCTCGGGGCTGGTTGCGGGTGCAGCCGCCATCGGCCTGCCGCACAACACCCTCGGGCAGGCCATACTGCTGGTCGCAACCGCGCACCCGGAGGCCACTGCCGAGACCTCCCTGGAACAGCAGTTGCTCGCGTGCTGCCGCCGCGATCTGCCAAATTTCATGGTGCCGCTGGCGGTGATCGTCCGCGATGCGCTGCCGCACAACCAGAATGGCAAGATCGACCGCCGCGCCCTCGTAGAAGAATACCGCGAACAGTTTCGTGAGGAGAACCATGAGTAATCCGGATGGCGGGCCAGTCTCCCCGCAGCATGTGCCCATGACCCAGTTCCCGGTGAGGGACAACTGCCTGCAGGTGGGCGATCGGGCACTGACGGAGATTGCCGCAGAGCTCGGCACGCCCTTCTATGCCTACGACGCAGCGGTAATGACTGCGCAGGTGGCGCGACTGCGCACGGCACTGCCGGCGGGACTGCATCTGCACTACGCGATGAAGGCCAATCCGATGCCAGAGGTGGTGCGTCACATGGCGGGTCTTGCCGACGGCCTGGATGTCGCCTCAGCCGGCGAACTGCGTGTGGCGCTCGCTGCGGGAGCGGACCCCGCGAACATGAGCTTCGCGGGCCCGGGAAAATCGGCCGAGGACCTGGCCCTGGCGGTGGACAGCGGCGTCATCATCAATATGGAATCGGAGGGCGAAATGGCGCGCCTCGCGGCTCTGGCGGAGGCCTCCCAGTCACGCCCAAGGGTAGCCATTCGGGTCAACCCCGACTTCGAGCTGAAGGCCGCCGGCATGAAAATGGGTAGCGGGCCCAAGCCCTTCGGCGTGGATGCGGAACGGGTACCGGCCATGCTCGCACAACTGGCTGACTTGCCACTGGACTTCATGGGCTTTCACATCTTCAGCGGTTCCCAGAACCTGCGCCCGGAGGCCATTGTCGACGCGCAGACGAAAACTTTCGAACTCGCGATCCGACTCTCCGCACACGCACCCAGGCCACCGCGCTGGCTGAATATCGGCGGCGGCCTGGGAATACCCTATTTCCCCGGGGAGCAACGCCTTGATCTGAGTCCCATAGCAACTAACCTGGAGCGCCTCATGCAGCACGCCCGGGAGCAGCTACCGGGCGCGGAAATCGTCATGGAACTGGGGCGCTACCTCGTTGCGGAGGCCGGTGTGTATGTGTGTGAGGTAGTCGATCGCAAGGAATCGCGAGGCGAGATATTCCTGATCACCAATGGCGGGCTGCATCATCATCTGGCCGCTTCGGGAAATTTTGGCCAGGTAATACGCAAAAACTACCCACTGGCACTGGGCAATCGCATGACGGCCGAGAGCATGGAGACGGTAAGCGTGGTCGGCCCACTGTGCACACCGCTGGATCTGCTGGGCCACAGAGTGGAACTGCCCGCAGCCGCAGGGCCGGGTGACCTCATCGTAGTGTTTCAGTCCGGGGCATACGGCTATACCGCAAGCCCGCGGGATTTCCTCAGTCATCCACAGCCCGCGCAATTGCTGGTCTAGCGTCCGATGGCGGCCACGACATGCGATGATCTGCGTCAGCCGGATGTCACCAAGCTGTAATGTCGCCATGTAAAGCTTAGAAATACTTCACATTCAGCACAAAATATTCAGCACAATGCGCTGACCCGTGCTACCTTAATTAAGCATCGCGCAACGCCTGCTGTCTGTGGATAACATTGGGGACCGCCTGTGCATAAATAATCTGGCCGGCGTTTTGCCAATAACCCCGGCACGGGACCGGAACGAACCCGAAAACCAACGAGTGATCGCCTTATTTGGGGCGACGGGGTGTGAATTACACCTCAGGTAGCGCAACACACCACAATGGCAACATGAGGCCGCATCGACGGCATCAAGGGATAGGGAATGGCCACCGTCAGGGTGTTTAACCACCATGTTCACACCTCTTTTTACCGCCTGGCGCTGGTGGACGCCGCGCTGTTCTTCTTTGCCTTCTATGCGGGAGCTTATGTTTACTGTCTGATTGCTGGCCAACCTCAGCTTTTCCAGTCGCTCCTCGCGGATGTAGCCGGTCGTGCCATTGTCTGTGCCCTCGTAATGATGCTCTGCCTCACCGCCATGGGCCTGTATGAGCCGCGCATGCGCGAGGGCCACATCGGAGTATTGCTGCGCGCCACTGGCGGCTTCGCCGCCGCCAGCCTGGTCATCACAACGGTCTTTTTTCTCCTGCCGGAGTTCACGGTCTGGCGCGGCATCCTGTTCTACGCGCTGTTGTTCTCATTTACGCTGCATTTGATCAGCCGCAGGGCGTTCATGAACCTGAGTAGTCTCGACCAGTTCAAGAGCCGGATACTGGTGTACGGATCAGGTTTTGCGGCGTCCACCATCACCAGTGCCATGCGGCGCAAAACTGATCGCCAGGGTTTCACGATTGTCGGTTTCGTGCGGGTGGATGACGAAGAGCCGCGCGTCAAGGGAGAGCGCATTATCAACCTGCGGCAGCCTCTCGCAGAATATGCGCGGCAAACGGAGATCGACCAGATCGTTGTAGCCCTTGATCACCGGCGGGAAAAAGCCCCCAAGGATGAACTGGTCAAGTGCCGCCTGCAGGGCGTCAAGGTGCTGAATCTGGTGAATTTTTTTGAACGGGAAGCCAGCAAGATTCTGGTCGATTTTACCAGCCCCGCCTGGATGACTCTCACCGAGGATCTGCGGGCGGGCTCTTCCAACACGTACACCAAACGGCTGTTCGACCTCGCCGCCAGCTTTATCCTGCTCATGGGTACCTGGCCTATCATGCTGGTTACTGTCGTGGCCATCTGGATAGAAGACGGCTTCAAGGCGCCGGTCCTCTTCAGCCAGGAGCGCGTTGGACTGAATGGCAAGACATTCCGCGTCATGAAGTTTCGCAGCATGAGCGTGGATGCGGAAGGCGATGGCAAAGCCCGCTGGGCGACCAAGAATGACAGCCGGGTGACCCGGGTCGGCGCCTTTATTCGTCGCACACGGATCGACGAGTTACCGCAAATATTCAACGTGCTGAAAGGTGAAATGGCATTTATCGGGCCGCGCCCGGAGCGGCCTGAGTTCGTCGAACAACTGGCCGAACGGATACCCTTCTACAATTCACGCCATGCCGTTAAACCCGGCATCACAGGTTGGGCGCAATTGTGCTACCCCTATGGCGCTTCCGAAGAGGACGCACGACAAAAACTGCAGTTCGACCTGTACTATGTAAAGAATCACAGTCTGTTTCTCGATTTCATGATCAGCCTGAGCACAGTGGAAGTTGTGCTTTTCGGCAAGGGTGCCCGCTGACCCAAATTCGTCAGAAAATTATACACAACGCTATTGTTGCTCTTCCCGGCCGGCGCTAACATGCTGATTGCAACTGTGTAACAGACGCCCAGCATTACGGCGCGAAAATTGCATCCTTATTATAAATCCGCAGTTTGCCTGCCTGGGACAGACAATAAATGGATGTGCTACTTCTTACCCTCGGTGTACTAGGCTTCGGCGCTATGCTCATTTCGGCATACGTGTTCATGGTTGCAGCCCGTAACTACGTCTCCGAGGATGAAGGGCAGCATGGCCGAGAAAGGCAGCATTTCAAACAAATCGCGCGCAATACCGAGGATCGACGCAGCGGCGTCACCGTCAGCTTCCCCTTAATGGTCAACGGCATACTTATCGAGCACGATCGTCGCGTGTCAGCCGACCGCAGAAGAGCAGCCGCGCACTAATCCAGCAAGCCTCCCCTGGGCCGGGAATTTGTCCAATTGCGCCCGTCTTAACTCTCGTGCTAGTTTTCCGCAGGGGACCTGTGCACCGCCGCCATGCGTTGTTGACACTGCGGTGTGCCAGGGGGGCAACCGATAGAGCAGGCTCGCAGAAGCTGCCACAGGTACGGGGTGACACGGTATGGCATTTCGCAAAGCAGCGGGCTCTGCGTGCGCGATCCTCTCTGGGGAGGAGGCACTGCGATCGCAATGACCGTCGCCGGCAAGATCAATACGCTGACCATTCTCGTTGCGATAGCCGCGGCCGGGCTCCTGGCGGGCTTCAGCATTCATAGCAACTACCTTCAGACAAAGCAGCAATTGCTCGAGCAGACCTCCCTGCGCATACAGAACCAGACATACCTGCAACTGGCGATCTACTTTCGCGATCCGGGTGGGCAGAAAGAAGCCCTGGACAACCTGCTGGACATCTCCCCCGCCATCCGGTTTGTTGCCTTGTTTGATTCCTCCGGCGACAGACTGCGTACCGTGCGACAACCCGGAGCACCCGACTACGAGACGATTGCGCTGGGTGCCCTGCGCGCTGAAGTCGACGTGATCGACGCGAACCTGAGCCGCCGCACCACGGACATCGTCCCATTGGATCAACCGCTACTGGTTGCACTCACCGGAGGTGAACAGCTCTGGGACATTACAACGCCGGTATTCTCCCTGCTGAACCCGCTAGAAAAAGGCCTGCGACGGGAAGATTTCGGCAGCGTTCTCACCTCGCCGGAAGAATCCAGCAGCCTGCATGTAATTGGCTACGTTCACGTCGGGGTGAGTCGCACACTGGTTCTGGCGGGTGTACTGCAGCGCGCGAGTACAGAGCTGGCCATAGCAATTGCTTTCATCCTGCTTTGTAGCATTATCAGCTTCGCCGTCACGCGCCGAATCACTGCGCCCTTTTCCACCATCGTGCGTATGGCGGATGATATCGCCGCGGGTCGCAACGTGAAAACCCGGGGCCTGGAAAACAGCAGCGAATTCAAGGAACTGGTGGGCCTCCTCAACGGCATCATCGTCGATTTCAAGCATCGCTCAACGCGCATGGAAGTCGATCATCAACTTTTGAGCATGAAGGTAGACGAACGCACTTCGCAGCTTTCAAAACGCAACGACGAGCTCAACAAGGCAGTCGCGGAGGTCACCCAGACCCGCGACCGGCTGCACCAGCTCGCTTATTACGACAGTCTGACGTCACTACCCAATCGCCGACTGTTCACCGAACAGCTCGACTTGCTGTTGCGCCTGGCGAAACGCAAGGACGAGCTCACCGCGCTGCTGTTCCTGGATCTGGACAACTTCAAGCGAATCAACGATTCACTGGGCCACAGCGCGGGAGATTTGCTGCTGCGGGAAGCGGCCAAACGGCTGCATCGATGCGTTCGGGCGAGCGACGTCGTAGGGCTGAATATTGAGCCCGGAGGCAGCATTGACGTATCGCGCCTCGGTGGCGACGAATTCACGGTAGTGC
>TARA_R110000823_G_scaffold27609_16_pt1 | contig 51360 bp, 50 predicted proteins | sample TARA_R110000823 | Tara Oceans TARA_R110000823 (sample SAMEA4397722) | marine metagenome | biome: Polar Biome; feature: [DCM] deep chlorophyll maximum layer (ENVO:01000326); material: water (ENVO:00002006), including particulate matter (ENVO:01000060) such as... | depth 20 m | reverse complement strand
TCTCCCCGCCGCGCACAGCGTCGCCGCCCACCGCCAGCGCGTCACCCAGCCTGCCGCCGCGCGCCACCCAGTCACTGTAGCCACCCACGTGCTCGCTCACGCCGCCCTGCCCATCCAGTACAATCAGGCTGGTGAGCACATTGTCCATGAACACACGGTCGTGACTCACCAGCAATACCGTGCCTTCAAAGCCGAGCAGAATCTCCTCCAGCAGTTCCAGCGTCTCCATGTCCAGATCGTTGGTCGGCTCATCCAGCACCAGCAGGTTCGCGGGTTTACTGAACAGCCGCGCCAGCACCGCACGATTCTGCTCGCCGCCCGACAATGCCCGTACCGGCGTACGCACGCGCTCCGGGGTGAACAGGAAATCCCCCAGGTAGGATATGCCGTGACGCCGCCGGCCGTTGATCTCGATAAACTCCTGCCCGCCGCAGACGTTATCGATCAGGGTTTTGCCCGGATCGAGTTTTTCCCGCAACTGGTCTGAATAGGCGACTTCCAGTTTCGTACCGCGTGTGACCTTGCCGCTGTCGGGCGTCAATTCGCCCAGCAGAATCTTCACCAGCGTGGTCTTCCCGGCGCCGTTGGCGCCGACAATACCGATACGATCGCCACGCTGGATCACCGTGGAAAAATCGCGGATTACCGGCTTGCCGTCAAAGGCGTGGCTCACGTGATCAAGCTCGATCACAATCTTGCCCGAACGGTCTGCATCCTCCACGGTAAAATCCGCCCTGCCCAGGCGTTCGCGCCGCTGCGCGCGTTCGTTGCGCATCGACTCCAGCGCGCGCACCCGGCCCTCGTTGCGGGTGCGCCGCGCCTTGATGCCCTGACGAATCCACACCTCTTCCTGCGCGAGCTTTTTATCAAACAGTGCATTGGCGCGTTCTTCGGCCTCCTGCTCCGCTTCGCGGTGGCGCAAAAAGCCGTGGTAATCGCCTTCCCAGGTGGTGAGCCTGCCGCGCTCCAGCTCCGCCATCACATTGCACACCGACTGCAGGAACTGCCGATCATGCGTAATCAGCACCACGGCGCCGCGAAACTCGCGTATCTGCTCCTCCAGCCAGGCAATGGCCGGAATATCCAGATGGTTGGTCGGCTCGTCCAGCAACAGCACGTCGGGATCGTTCACCAGTGCCTGTGCCAGCGCCACGCGACGCCGCCAGCCCCCGGACAGCGAGGACATCGGCGCATCGGCAGGCAGTGACAATCGGCTGATGATACTGTCCACGCGCTGCTGCATCGCCCAGCCGTCGCGCGCCTCCAGCTGTGTCTGCACACGCGCCAGCTCGTCCATGTTTACTTCGGCGGCCTGCGCAGACAGCCGATGGTACTCGGCCAGCAGATGCCCTACTTCCTCCAAACCACTGGCCACATGATCGAATACGGTCTGCGCGTCTGCCTGCGGCAGCTCCTGCCGCAGCCACGCCAGGCGCGTACCCGGGCGCTGCCAGCGCGTGCCAGCGTCCAGCTCCACATCCCCCGCCAGCGCCTTCAGCAGCGTGGTTTTACCGGCGCCGTTGCGGCCGAGCAGGCCGATCTTCTGCTCGCGCAGCACCGACAGATGCACATCCTCCAGTATTACCTGAGTACCAAAATGCAGGGATGCGGATTCGAGGCGGAGCAGCGGCATGGAAAGGAAACTCTCTGGCTGGAAGTGGGAACGGGGGGGATTCTACGCCAACCGCAGCGAAAAAACTTCGCTGCAACCGGGACGCTTGCGCTTTAGCGCCCTGCAGAATCCTTTATGATAGAGATTCCCGAAGCCGAGCCGCATACAGGGGCACATACCAGACGCCATGAAACTGCTCCTGACCAATACCCAGGAGGATCAGGCCTACCTGATTCTCCGCTGCCTCAGGCACGAGGCCAGCAGGATTGTCGTCACCCAGACCGGCGCCAGCTGGTGGCAGCGCTGGTCGGGTATAGCGGCCTGCTCACGCTTTGTGAACAAACGTTACCGTGTACCGGATTTCTATGCGGATTGGCGGGCAGGCATCGTGCAGGCGGCGAACACTCCCGGCGAGGAACGCTACATCAGGCGAATCGAGGAGATCTGCGCGGCGGAGGCTATCGATACCATCTTCCCCTCCTTCGACCCGGAGGTGTACGTTTTTTCCAAGAACACAGCGCGCTTTGCGGCGCAGGGCATTGTCGTAGTCGCGCCGGATTTCGAGGCGCTCACCCGCGTGCTGGACAAGTCGTTGACCCTGGCAGCGGCGAGGAAAGTGAAATTCCCAACCCCTGAGGGCACTGTGGTTGACCGCCCGCAAGCGCTGACAGCCGCAATCGAGACCATCCCCGGGCCATGGGTGCTGAAGCCGCGCTGCAACGCGCACGGCGTCAATATCGTGATGGTGTCGGAGCCAGATGCACTGCTGGATGCCTTTACCCGGCTCAACAACCTGCAGCCGTCTCCGCTGCTGCAAACCCATGTGCCGGCGCAAACCAAGCGCAATTTCTATCTGCTGGTGAATCGCGAGCTGGAGCTGGTCAGCCTGTTCTCCCCCCGTGTCCTGCGCACTCGCAGTACCGGTGTGCGCAGTCCCTGCGCGGCCGTTGAATCCAGCCATGCGGTGCCCTTCGTCGAGGAGGTGAAAGCCCTGGTGCGGGAAACCGGAATCTGGGGCGGCATGACGGTACAGACCATTGTGGACGCCAGGGATGGCCAGCCCAAACTCATGGAGATAAATCCGCGCTTTGGACACAACCTATGGTACCGCACTGAGCTGGGCATCAATGAGCCACTGATTCTCGCGCGCATTGCGCGCGGTGAGGCCCCGGGCGAGATCCCTGAATTCGAGGAGGGCGTGATTCTCCTGGACCCGCTGTGGGACCTGCTGCATCTGCTGGGCCAGTGCGTGGACCAGGCGGGCACCTGGCTGCGTAGCCGGCTCGGCGGGCGTACAGATGACAGCGACCCACATGCGCGCGATGCCATCCCGGAACTGCTGCGTAGCTTTCGCAGCGAGTATTTTGCATCCCGACCGCGCAGGCTCAGCCCGCTGAATCGCGGTTTTCTAAGCGACCCGCTGCCGCCGCTTATGCGTATTCTTCGCGTGTTCGTCGAAGCGCTGCAGCGGCGCTCCGCATGAGGGTACTGCGCGAGCGCGTGGCGGCACTTTCAGACCAGACCCGGCGCCTGACCCGCAATATGAGCTGGCTGATGTTGCAGGAGATGGCGGTGCGCGCACTCGGCATCGCAACCGCCATCTACCTGGCGCGCGTGTTGACCCCGACGCAGTACGGTCAGCTCGGCCTGGCGCTGGCACTGGTTGCCATACTGTCGAAGCTGGTGGAGGCGGGAACCGGCTCGCGCGCCACGCGCCTCACGGCTATTGATGCCGGCAGCGTGCGCGAGACCTACGCGCAGATCACGGGCATGCGGCTGACAGTGGCAGGCCTGCTCATGGCACTGCTGGTTGGCGCCGCGCCCCTCCTTGGGAGTACCTTCTACTTTCCCCCACTGCTCATCATGCTGTGTGCATTCCTGTTGGTGCGACCGGCGCTCGCGGTCTTCTGGGCCTTTCGTGGCCTGGAAAAAATGCACGTCAATGCGGCGGCGGTCATCGGCGAGCGGCTGGTTGCCTTCGTCGGCCTCATTCTACTGGTTGACAGCGGCGAGCAGGCACTGCTGTGGATACCCGTGGTCGAGGCAGCCGCGGCGCTACTGATGGTCATCTGGCTGCGCAGGCAGTTGTCTCAACTGTATCCCCGGTTGCGGGTTGGCATGCGGCTAAGCGAGTGGCCCGCCATCGCGCGCGAATCGCTGCCACTGAGTCTCGCCGCTGTCCTGGGTGCGGTGTATCTGCACGGCGCCGTGCTCTTGCTCGGCTGGGCCGCCAACCCGGAGGGCGCGGCAGACTTCCTGATTGCACAAAAGCTGATGTTGACGCTGGCAGTGTTGTGGCAGGTGATGAGCCGCTCGGTATTCCCCTCCGCCAGCCGGCTGCTGGTGACTGACACGCCCGCTGCCCTGGCACTTGTTGCCGATCTGCTGCGCTACTATCTCGCCGCGATCATCGGGCTGGCGCTGCTGCTCGGGCTTTTTGCCGAGCAGGTGCTCGCCCTGCTGTTCGGCGCAAACTATGCCGGTGCGGCGCCCGTGCTGCAACTCCTGCTGGCGGCTCTACCCTGCCTTGCAATCAGCCATAGCCTGTTAACCCTGTTGCGTGCCCGGCCACTGCCCAGGGCGGTACTGGCAGGGCGTATTTGCAGCGCGGCAGTGTTGCTCAGCGTCGCGGCCTTCACCGTATCGGAGCACGGCGCCATCGGCGCAGCCTGGGCAGTATTGTGCGGTGAAGTCAGCGCCATGCTGCTGCTTGGCTACCTCGCCGCGCGCGCCTTTGGCGCACTGCCATGGAATTCGCGCTGCAATGCCGTGGTCATTGCAGGCGCCGCGGCGGCTCTCACCTTTCTGCTGGCATCGGGTATCGCGCAGATCGCGGCAATACTGTTTGCACTATTCACCTACGGTGGCTTGCTGCTGTTGTTGGGCGGTATTTCCCGGCAGGAACTCCGCCAGCTGCCGGTGCTGGCGGCCTTTCTGCTGCATCAGCGGCATACCGCAGGGCGCTGGCGGCAGTAGCTGCAGAGCGCTCAACCATCAGGCAGAAAAACCACGCAACCAGCACACTACAACCACACAAAAACCACGGCGCAACCACAGTACACAGAGCATCAGAAGCCGCCCGGCAGCGCACGCAACACGCCGGGATACAGCGCCGCCTGCAACGCGAACGCGAATACCAGTTGCACTGACACGCCAAGGGAAACGGCAAAAACACTGCTCAGCAACCAGCTTTCCCCCGCATACCATCTGAGGTAGGCCGCGCAGAACAGTGTGACGCCGCCGCTTACACCCAGCAGCCAGAGTGCCAGAAACATCAGGGCGAGCCAGAACAGGGCGGACCAGATTGCTCGAGCGTCACTGCGCGTAGCTTTGCCTTCGGCGGCTCCGGCATTGGCCGGGCGACGCAGATCGAACACAATCTGCAAGGCAAGAAACAGCAGCGTAAGTATCAGGACAGCTTGCGGAATTCGCGCCGCGCTATCCCCGATACCCCGTGAAGACCAGAGTAAAAACAAGCTGAGCAACAGCAGGCCGAGCGACATCCAGCGACTGCCGGAGCGCTGCAACGCGTTTGCTGCCTGCGCAGTGTCGCGCGAATTCATTCGGGACTCCCAAACAGACGGTACTTCGCGCGCTTCAGGTGAACGATCAGCATGGGCAGAAACAGGTTGGCCAGCGTCAGCACCAAAAGCGCGATCACGACGGGGCGCGAGAAAAAGTCGATGCGCCCCAGCTCCTGCAAACGCAGCGTCAAATGCAGGTTTGTTTCCAACAGTGGCGCCAGCGCAAGCGCAATTGCCAGCGGGATGCGCGGCCAATCATAGCGCTTCATAAAATAACCCAGCACAGCAAACAGCAGGGCGCAAAATACATCGGCCATCAAACCGCGGTACTGCAGCGCGCCGATGAAAGACAGCGCGATGATCACCGGCAGGATACGCACTGTACGCAGGGTACTGAGCCGCGTCATGGGGCTCACCAGACACACCCCCAGTAGCGAAGTGACCCAGTTGGAAAGAAACAGCGACCAGATCAACACAAACACCAGCACCAGGTGGTCTGAAAGCATTTCGCGGCCGGGTGACATGCCATGCAGAGAAAGCGCGGCGAGCAGCACGGCGGTGCCGGTTCCTCCAGGAATACCCAGCGCCAGCGTGGGAATCAATGCGCCGCCGTCCTTGGCATCGTTGGCCGCCTCCGGCGCCAGAACCCCGCGGATATCGCCGTGCCCGAAGGCACTGCGATCGCGCGCGCTCTGGCTGGCGTGCCCATAGGCCACAAAACCCGCCACCGAACTGCCCACACCGGGAATCGCACCAATCACTGTGCCAATAACCGAACTGCGCAGGAACAGGCCGAAATGACGAAAAACAGACAATACTCCCTGCGTCACGCTGCCTGTGAGATCCTGCGTGCGCACCTGCCCCGAGAGCGTGGTTCGGCGGCTCACCATCAGGTCGATCACCTCGGCGAGTGCAAACAATCCCAGAAAAACGGGCACCAGGCTGAGCCCGTCGTGCAGGTAGTCGATACCGAATGTGAAGCGCAATTCAGCCGTGCGCGGATCGTAGCCAATAAACGCGATCTGCAGGCCGAAGCCCGCCACCGCCAGACCTTTCAGGAGTGAATTGCCGGCCACCGCAGCCAGCGTCGTCAGGCCCCAGATTGCGAACATCAGGTACTCCGGCGGCCCCAGTGCCATCGCCGAATCGCGCATGATCGGCAGCAACGCAAAGAGGATCAGAATCCCGAAAGTGGAGCCCAGCGCCGAGGCACTCGCCGCGCAACCAATGGCTGTCCTGGCCTGCCCTTTTTGTGTCAGCGGATAACCATCGAGTAGTGTCACCGCGTTCTGCGCCTTGCCCGGGATGTTAAACAGAATTGCGGTCACCGAGCCCATGAAGGTAGCGCCGCCGACAAATGCGCCGAACAGCAGCATCACCGGCAGCGGCTCCCAGGCGAATGTCAGCGGAATGGCAAGTGCCATGAGGCTGGAACTGTTCAATCCCGGCAGCGCGGAAAACAGCATTGCCAGCAGTGTGCCGGCCAGTGGGTAGAGAATGTACGGCCAGGAAAACACCAGCAGGAAACCCTGCACCGCCGCGTCGATCACTGCAGCATCCATCGCCTTCTCAATCCGGGAGTTCTGACTGCCACAGCTCAGGGTTGCCGCAAGCTGTTGACGGCCCGCTCGATGAGCGGCAGGAAATCCTGCAATTGCCGTCGGGCGAGTTTCAGCGAGCGCTCCGCAGACTCACTGTCTGCCGGCTCGATCGACAACTGTGCGCGCTTGGCGGCCAGGCGCAGTTCACTGGATTCAAGCACTCCCAGCAGCACGCCGCCCAGACATTCGGAGAGCGCCGGCGACATGCCGGGGGGCCCCACCACGAGGCGTCCGGATGCGAAAATATTGGCCAGCGCCTCTGCCTCGCGCTCGGCCTGTTGCGGCGTCCTGCCTGTCCGGGCTGCGTGTGCCACCGCGAGGCCATTCGCGCCGCCCAGCACCGGTATGGGCTCGTCGAGATCACGCGACACCATTGCCGCATCCGGGTTCTGTGCCTCCGTGATTTGCAACAGGGGCACCAGGTCGCCACTGTCAATATGGCGTCTCGCGGAATCGAAGGTCACGAAGAGGATATCGACTTCGGAGCGCAGGGCCGCCATGGTGCGCGCGCTGATGCCCACATAACCGCTGACCACTGCATAATCCAGCCCCAGCAGGGAAGCGCTTATCGGTAGGGAAATAAAACTGGCGGAACCCGCATCGCGCACGCCCACCAGCACAGGGCCTTCGACCGCCCGCTCGAGTAACTCCGCCACGCTCCCGATACCTGAGTCACGACCCGTCACCATCACCACGCGATTGGTGACCAGACGGGCAAGCACGCTGAACTGGCTGGCCGGGTCGGGCGCATCAATACCGCTGAGAGCGCGCGCAGCCAGCAGCCCCGCGCCATTGATAAGCCCCAGCGTAGTGCCATCTGGCGCTGCCGCATGAACTGTTTTTGCCGCGACGATGCCACCCGCCTCGGGGCGATTGATCAGCATCAACCGCCTGTCCAGTGCGCGCTCCAGAAAAGGCTGCAGCAGGCGCGAGTAGGCGTCGTAACCGCCGCCGGGTTTGCTCGGAATCACCCAGGTCAGCGTACCCTCGGGGAGGCCGGGGCATGCGGCAGCCGTGGTCGTGGCGGCTGCTCCAAGACACAACAGGCAAAACAGCAGCAGCCTGCTGACGCGCAGTGACATCCGCTGCGGTATCAGGTGTGACATCGCCGGTTCCACAGCATGCTGACATGGCGAGCGCTAGTAGTGATAACTCAGCCCCGCTAACAGCGCCCTGCCCTCACGCGGATCGCCAAGACGTTGTATGTAATCGATGTCCTCGAGATTGGAGACGGACACATAACCCACAAAGCGCTGCGCGAAGACCTTGGATAGTTTGAGGTTTGCAATGAAGTACGAGGAGAGCTCGGTATACACATCCTCAGGGTCCAGATCGTAGAGGCCCGTGACGTAAATACCATTGAAGGACAGCTCGATCTGGTGTGGCAGGCGGTAGCGCAGGTCAACACTCGCAGTGTGTGTCGGCCGGCTGCGCAACTGGCGGCTGCCGCCCTCCGCGAGGTCTTCCGCCGCATCCACATAAGTGTAGGCCACGCGCGTAAACAGCTTCTGTGTTACCCATCCCCCGCTGGCAATTTCCACCCCTTCAATTGTTACCCGATCCAGGTTTTCATACAGCGAGCGCCGGTCCGGACGCTCGATCAGGTCGTCGATATCGCTGCGGAACACGGCGATATCGGAACTGAGGCCACTCGAATGCGTATACACAGCACCGAGTTCAAAATTCCTGGCGGTTTGCGGATCGAGGTCCGGGTTGCCGTAGCGGTCGCGATACAGCTCACGCAACTTCGGGAACCGCGTGCGCTGTGCAGCCGCGGCGTGCAGGGCCAGCGACGGTTGCACCTGCCAGGCCAGCGCGAGCTGCGGGCTCAACGCCTGCTCCGTCTTGTTCAGCCGGGTCTGGTCAAAATAATTGTAAATCAGGCCCGCCGCCAACGAGAGCTGCTGGTTCACCCAGAACTGGTTCTCAGCCGCCAGCGTATAGGTGGCGAGTTCCGCCTTGTTGCCGCGCTCCAGTTCCCCCTCCCCCTTGAATACATCGGTTTGACCGCCGGCAGACAGTACAATGGAATTGTTGTCAGAAGTCTCCAGGCGTGAGTACGCTTTCGCACCCCAGGAATAATCCTCGGCGGCCTGGATCTCATCCAGTTCACTGAAACTGTCATCCTCGTACGACTTGAGGCGGCTCTGATAGCCGTTGTAATAGAGCTTCAGGGAGAGTGGCAGCATCTTGAAGTGATTCGATAAACCGATGGTCTGCCGGTTGGAACGGGTCAACCGCTCGTAATCGGGATCTTCTACGCCGGCCTCAACCGGCAGCCCCTTTTGCGCATCGGAGAGACTGACAAACAATGAACTGTGTCCAATGACGGTATCCTGTGCATCCGCCTGGAACAGCAGGTTTGTGCGTTTGTAATCACTGTTCACGCGCTGCGAGCTGCGCTGCCCCGGTTGCGCTGTGTAATCATCCGACAGCGAGTAGTCATCCCGTTCCTGACGCTGCGCCGACAGCGCGTAACCCAGGTTGCCATCATCACCGCTCAGGTTCGCTTTCAGCAGCAGGCGCTCATCGGTGCCCGTCTCCACGCTCGCGCTGTACGCACGCCCAAGCTGGCCCGTTTGCGGCACGATATCGATAACGCCGCCGGTACCGTTGGTGCCGTAGATTACGGACGGTGCAGTCTTGAATACGTTGATCGCGGCCACATGATCCAGCGCGATTTCGTTCAGGTCGATGGTGCCCTCGAAGCCGGAAGCGACCGGAATGCCGTCGAACAGAACCAGCACATCGCGGTCCCTGAAGCCTCGCACCCAGGCTCGCGCATCGGCGGAGGTGCCCCCTGTCTGCACATTCACGCCCGGCACGAAGGTCAGTGCCTCGCCCGCATTATGCGCGTTCCATGCCACGATATCCTCGACATCCACCTGCCGGGCGATCAGCGTCGGGGGCGCCTCGATGCGCCGTGCCGTCACCAGAATTTCAGGCAGCGGAAACGGGCTGACCTGGTCACGCGCCGCCCGGGCCCCGGTAGCACCTGCAGTTTCTGCGGCAGTAGATTCGTCCAGCGCTGCCGCGGCGGCCGGCAACATTTGCAGCAATGCGCATGTTGCGCTCGCCAGATACACCCGCAGCAGCCGGCGCTTGCGCGCCGCGCTCACTAGCTGGCGGAGCACTGGTGCATGTCGAATTGGGTACATATTATTATCCTTGTGCCGAATCCACTCGCTCATCGGCATCTGATCCATGCAACGCAACATTGGCCGACTGGCGAAGGCTAGCATACTACGCAACGGCAGCGGACGGTTCGTCGATAAGGGAGGGAATGTCAAGCAGGCAGGAGCTGACAGCTAGAGAAAGGGAGGTTGATAGCGGCACCGCTTGCAGCTATTAACCGGCAGGCCCCCTGCGCCCCTACTGCAAGTTGGTATGGATGGTGTCGAGAATATCCTTATCAACTTGTCCCACGGGGATGTCGTAGGTGATTTTCGCGCCGTAGGCCTCCGGTGCGTGCGGATCGATGCGCTCCTTGTCGAACACCCAGAGCCGCGTACCCAGATAAAAGCCTTCGCTGATATCGTGGGTGATCATGAACACGGTAAGCTGCTGCTCTTTGCGCAGGGCGAGAACGAGCTGGTGCATGTCGGCACGAATGCCCGGGTCCAGTGCGCCAAAGGGCTCATCCAGCAGCAGAATTCGCGGTTTCTTGATCAGTGACTGGGCGAGCGCGAGGCGTTGTTGCATACCGCCGGATAGCTGGTGCGGGTACTTGTCGAGGGCATCGGCGAGCCCCACCGACGCCAGCATCGCGGCCGCCTCATCGCGCACCCTGCGCCTCGCCGAGCCGAGCAGACGCCCCAGCAGGCGGCTCTGTTCCAGTTCCCGGCTGAGCATGACATTGTGCAAAGCCGTCATGTGCGGGAACACGGAATAGCGCTGAAACACAATCCCCCGGTCCGCATTCGGCTCATCCGCCAGCGGCTCGCCTTCCAGCAGGATACTTCCCCGGGTCGGACTTTCAGTGCCCAGCAACATGTTCAGGAAGGTCGTTTTGCCACAGCCGGACGCACCGACAATGGTAATGAACTCACCCTGCTGCACGTGGCAGTTCAGATTCTCCAGAACCACCTGATCGCCGTAGGATTTGCTGACATGGTCAATGTGAATGAAACTCACGTGTCGCTCCCGCGTTCGGCGCTGTGAAACCAGGGATAGGCCCACTCAGACAGCCTGCGCAACAGAAAATCGAGAATGAAGGCGAGCACCGTGATCCACAGCACATAGGGCAGAATCACGTCCATGGACAGGTAGCGCCGCACCAGAAATATGCGGTAACCCAGGCCATCGGTGGCGGCGATGGCCTCCGCCGCGATAAGAAACAGCCACGCGGACCCCAGCGACAGCCGCACCGCCGACAACAGTCGCGGCATCACCTGGGGCAGCACCACGCGCAACACAATCTGCCAGGTGTTGGCGCCGAGGGTCTGTGCCTTGATCACCTGCTCCGGCGGAATTTCCAGCGTGCGCTGCTGTATATCCCGAATCAGAAAGGGCGTGATACCGATGACGATCAGCACGACTTTGGAGAGTTCCCCCAGGCCGAACACAATGAACAATACCGGTAGTATCGCCATGGGCGGGATCAGCGATATCGCCACCACCAGGGGCGACAGGTTGGCACGGGCGTAGGGCACGATGCCATTGAGCACGCCGAACAGCAGACCGATCGCGGCGCTGATGCCGACACCCATCGCCAGGCGCTTCAGGCTGCTCGCCGTGTCCTGCCAGAAAAGGTACTCCCCACTGCGCTTACTCGGGGTGAAGGCAAGCCTGTCGATGGCAGCCACGAAGCTGCTGAAGGCCGGCAATAGTTTGTCGTTGGGGTTCTCCGCCAGGCGGGCATTCGATGCACCGGTATAGATCATGGCGATCAGCAGGAACGGCAGCAGGCCGAGCAACCAACGCATGGGCTTGCCTGGATACTGGTTGATAAGCTTTTTCATGGTCTGCCCCGGGAGCGCAGGAAACGTGGGCGGGATCAGTCGATCCCTCGCGCACGCCGTCGACATGCGCGAGGGGCTCGCTGTAAAACTAGTGAATCAATAGCGGACTGCCGCAACCAAAGCCGGGAGCGCCGGCGAGGCCCTAGAGCTCGCCGTCAGCCGCCATCGCCATATACGTCGGGTCAAAGCGCAGCTTGATATTGGAGGCATCGCCGTACACGCCCGCCGGGGCTGCAATACCGATGAACCCGGCATCGGGCGCACCGTCACCCAGCAGGCCGTGATCGAAGGAGAACTCCGCCACATACTGCATGGTGGTGAGCACCGCGGGGCTTTCCGTGAAGGCCACCGCATCGGCGGCGGCGTAGAACATTTCGGTGGATGCCAGCTGTGCCTCATAGCCCGATCTATCCGTTCCGGAGATTTTGCCGAGGTATTCCCGCGCAGCCTTACCGGCGTCTGTATCGGCTCCCAATGTACCCATGATCTCGTACCAGGCGCCGGTGAGCGCCTTCCCAAACTCCGGGTTGTCCGCCAGCGTGTCGGTGTTCACGATCATCAGGTCGATCACTTCACCGGGAATCTGCGAGGAATCGAACACCTTGGCGCTGCCCGGCATCGACAGAATTTCACTGACCAGCGGGTTCCAGGTGACTACTGCGGTTACGTCATCGGTTGTATAGGCCGCGACCATATCCGCATCGGAAGTGTTGACCACGGTAACGTCCTTCTCCGAGAGACCGACAGTCTGCAGACCGCGTGCCAGCAGGTAGTGCGACACGCTCAGTTCTACCAGGTTGACCGTTTGCCCCTTGATGGCGGCCAGTTCATCCTCGCCTTTGAGAATGACCGCATCGTTGCCGTTGGAGAAATCGCCGACAATCAACGCGGTGGAATCCACGCCACCGGCAGCGGGAATGGTCAGGGCATCCATGTTGGTCATGGTGCAACCGTCAAACTCGCCGGAGGTGTACTGGTTGATGGATTCCACGTAGTCGTTGATCTGCACCACATCGATACTGATGCCGTACTTGTCGGCCCACTTCTTGACGATTCCCTCCTGTTCGCCGTAGTCCCAGGGCACCCAGCCGACATAGATCGACCAGCAGATGCTGAATTCGGATTTCTTCTCAGCCAGCGCGGTGGGGGATGCAACGCTCAGGGCGAGTAGCGCGGTGGACACAGCGGCGGTAAACAGTTTCTTCATGGCCTGACTCCTGGAATACACGATAGTGTGAGCGCAGTCGCCGTGTGCTGGCGGGGCGCCAAATCTCTAACGAGGTTCCACAACGCAAATCCTGTGCCATTTCTGTAAGCGTTTGATTTTCTGGAACTTGGGCGTGCGCTCCGGGCGAGGCGCCGCATTTAATGCGCCGCGATGGCGCAGACGATCCAGTTTGGTGCGATGGCGCCGGGTGGCCGGGCTCTTTGCGCGGCACTTGTGGCGCACGTCCCGCTGGCCAGCCCTCCGCCGCTCCGTGTTATATTGCTGCGACCATTAAATCGCCAGCGACTGAGAGGCAACCCAATGGCCCATACCGGACTGCAACTACGTTCCCTGATCACCCCCGAAGGCAAGCTCAGGCTGTCGCTGGAGGAGGTCGAAACGCCCGCACCGGGCGCGGATGAAGTCGTCGTGCGGATCGACGCGGCCCCCATCAACCCGTCGGACCTGGCCCTGTTATTCGGCCCGGCAGACATGCGCAGCGCCGAGGTCGGCGGCAGCGCCGAGCGGCCGGTGGTCACCGCGGACGTCCCGGAAAAACTGCTGGATATGGTGGCCGGACGTATCGGCGAATCCATGGCGGTGGGCAATGAGGGCGCCGGCGTGGTGGTAGAGGCGGGTTCGTCGGATGCGGCCCAGGCGCTGCTGGGTAAAGTGGTGGCCGTGGCCGGCGGGGAAATGTTCTCCCAGTACCGCTGTGTCAATGTCTTCATGGCAATGCCCATGGCAGAGGGCACTACGGCCAAAGAAGCCGCCTCCAGTTTCGTCAACCCGATGACGGCACTGGGCATGGTCGAGACCATGCGCGAGGAAAACTTCAGCGCGCTGGTACACACGGCGGCGGCCTCCAATCTTGGCCAGATGTTGAACCGCATCTGCCTCGCCGATGGCATCGACCTGGTGAACATTGTGCGCAAGGAGGAACAGCTCAGCCTGCTGCGCGATATCGGGGCGCCGTATGTCGTGAACTCCAGCAGCGATTCCTTCGCGCAGGACCTCACCGATGCCATTCACAGCACCGGCGCCTACATGGCCTTCGATGCCACCGGTGGCGGCCGTTTGGTCAACACCATACTCACCTGCATGGAAAAATCCGCGAGCAGAGGCATGGCCTACAACCGCTACGGTTCGGATACCATGAAGAAAGCCTACGTGTACGGGCGGCTGGATCTCTCCCCGATGGAGCTGACCGCCGCCTACGGCTTCGCATTCAGCGTTAGCGGCTGGCTGTTGACGCCGTTTCTGCAGCGCATTGGCCTGGAGCGGATGCAGGCGCTGCAGCAACGCATCGTGCGCGAGATCAACACCACGTTTGCCAGCCACTATTCCGCCGAGGTATCCCTCGCCGGGGCGCTGTCACCCGAGGCGATGCTGGCCTATGCCCAGCGCCACACCGGCCAGAAGTACCTGATCAATCCCCACGGGTGAGCGGAGGCTCACTCGAACGTGGGGGACACTGTGTTCCATAAAACCAATAAGGACAGCCCATGCCCAACATCAACCGCCGCCGGTTTCTGCAGCACTCCTCCGTGCTCGCCGCCGCCTCGTTCCTGCCGGGCTGCAGCGATAGCAGCGACCAGCGCAGCACCCGTGCGATCGTTATAGGCTCGGGCTTCGCAGGCTCCGTGGCCGCGCTGCGCCTGGCGCAGGCGGGCATTCACACCACGGTGCTGGAGCGCGGCCGCCAGTGGACGGTAAACGGCCCGGACACTTTTCCTACCACCACGGGTTTCGACAGGCGCTCCTCCTGGACCATTCCCCCGAGCGGCGCTACCGACGCCAATCCCGCCCCCTACGCCGGCCTGCTGGAAAGCGTGGCGGGCGATGTGACGGTGCAGTGTGGCGCCTGCGTGGGCGGCGGCTCACTGGTGTACGGTGGCGTGCTCTTCCAGCCGCCGCGCGCCACCTTCGAAACAGTGTTTCCCTACCTCAGCTACGATGAGATGGCGGCCCGCTACTATCCGCGGGTGATTGAACAGATTGGCGCAGCCCCGATTCCCGACGATGTGCTGGCGAGCCCCACCTATACCGCCCACCGCACCTTCATCGACGATGCCGGCGGCGCGGGCTTCGAAGTGCTCAAGCCCACGACCTCCTTCGACTGGGACATCATACGCCGCGAAATCGCCGGCGAAATCCCCGCCGCCGCCAGCGTCGGCGACTATGCCTTCGGCAACAACAGCGATGCCAAACTATCCACCGACAAAAACTACCTGCGCGACGCGATTGCCACCGGACACTGTACATTGCAGAGCCTGACCGAGGTGGAAATGATCCGGGAACTGTCGCCGCGGGGCTATGCGGTGGTGTGCCGCAACATCACCGATGAAGGCGAATTGATCAACCGTTTCGAGTTGCACGCGGACTATCTGTTCCTCGCTGCGGGTTCGATGAATACCTCGAAGCTGCTGCTCAAGAGCCAGCAGGCGGGCGAACTGCGCGGGGCGAACGACCGCATCGGTCAGGGCTGGGGCACCAATGGTGACGAACTGCTTGCCCAGTTGCATCCCGGCCCCGTTCCCGGTCCCCAGGGCGGGCCCGCATGTATCGCCGCGATCGACTGGACTGATAGCAATCATCCGGTGGCCTTCATGCACTCCCCCGTGCCCTTTGCCATCCAGCTTCAGCTCGGCATGTCGGTGCCCGACACGCTCGGCGCGCTGTCCTACGCCAGTGAGAACGACGCGCTCGGCATCCACTGGCCAGATGACAGCGGCACGCCGTCGGGGCTCGCCCGCAAGGCGAGCTTCCAGCGCCTGCTGGACCAGAACGGCGGCAGCCCGGCGCCCTTCATTACCGGCACGATCTGGCACCCGCTGGGCGGCGCCGTGATGAACGATGCCTGTGACCGGCTCGGCAGCCTGTATGGTTACAAGAACCTGTTCGTGATCGACGGCGCGACACTGCCGGGCAGCGCCGCGGCGGTAAACCCGGCGCTCACGGTGGCCGCGAATGCCGAACGCATCATGGAGGCTGTGATACCGCAGCTCTGGTAAACGGCCACTTCTGGGGGCATCCGGCCGAATTGCCCTTGGAAGAGTGAGCGGGTACATTCGACCCGCCTTATTTTCCTCCGGAGCTCACCGCCGTGACCGTATTTACCCAAACAGCACTGCAGGCGGTGGAAGCCATAACTTCCGGAGAATTCGTGTGGTGTCACTCAATGGCGGCAACCCCCACCGTATTGCTTGAGGCGCTGGCGCAACACGCCTACTCGCTCACAAACATCACTCTGATGCAACTTCACCTGGAACACGCAGACGCTGTGGCGGCGCCCGAGCTGGAGGGCAAACTGCGCAACCGCTGCTTTTTCGCGGGCTCTGCCACGCGCGCGCTTATCAACCAGGGAAGAGCGGACTATGTGCCCATGTTCCTCTCGGAAATCCCGAAGTTGTTCCGTCGGCGCGAGCAGCGTCTGGACACGGCCCTGGTGCAGGTTTCCACGCCCGACCAGCACGGCAACTGCTCGCTGGGCATTTCCGTGGAAGCAACCGCTGCCGCCTGCGACGTGGCCGGAAAAATTATTGCCCATGTGAACCCGCGCATGCCGCGCACGCACGGCGACAGCTTCATCAACCTGCGGGATATCGACTTCGCCTACATGGAAGATTCCCCGTTGATCATGATCGAAGCCCGCAAGACGCGCGAGGTGGATCAACAGATCGGCAAGAACGTCGCCAGCCTGATTCAGGACGGCGATTGCCTGCAGATGGGCATTGGCGCAATTCCCGATGCGGCGCTCGGTTTCCTGACGGACCGCAAGGATCTTGGCGTACACACGGAGATGTTTTCTGACGGCGTGCTGGCGCTGCTGGAGGCCGGCGTTATCAACAACGCCAACAAGACGGTCGCGCGCGGCAGGCTGGTGACCGGTTTTGTCATGGGCAGCGAGACCCTTTATCGATTTGTGGACGACAACCCGGAAGTAACCTTCCTGGATATAGAGTTTGTAAACAATCCGACGGTGATCGCCAGGAATCCGCAAGTGGCATCCATTAACAGCGCGCTCCAGATCGATCTCACGGGGCAGGTGTGTGCCGATTCCATCGGCCACAAGATCTACTCCGGAGTGGGTGGACAGGTGGATTTCGTGCTCGGTGCAACCTTTTCCCGGAACGGCAAGTCGATTATCGCCCTGCCCAGCACCGCGAAAAAGGGCAGCTTGTCGCGTCTGGTGCCCGCCCTGGAACGCGGTGCCGGTGTGGTAACGACCCGCGCTGCTGTAGACTATGTGGTGACCGAATACGGAATTGCGGAGCTGCGCGGCCGTTCCCTGACGGAGCGCGCCCGGGATCTGATAGAAATTGCGCATCCGGATTTCCGCGAGGAACTGGCCAGGGAGGCCAGGGATTCCATGGCTTTATTTGTCTAGCGCCAACCAACAAGAGAGTCAGCGTCAATGTCCCAGCAACAACCTGCAGCAGAGACATTCAACCTGGCCGGTATAGACCTTTCCGACCGGGATCTGTACCGCCAGGGCTTTCCGCACCCGCTGTTCGCGCAGTTGCGCGAGCAGGCGCCTGTTTTTCGTCACCCGGCCTCCGCAGGCGTAATGCAACATCAAATAGAAGAGCCATTCTGGGTGGTGAGCCGTTTTGCCGATGTGCGCCAGGTAAGCCGCGACACGGAAACCTTCAGCGCCACGGATGGTCCGTCCATCCAGCCCTTCCCCCCCGAGCGGCGCAACAACACACTGGTTTCGATGGACCCACCGGATCACCGCCGTCTGCGGGGCCTGATCAGCAAGGGCTTCTTCCTGCCGACCATGGTGAATCAGATGGAGGGCCAGATTCAGAACTGGTGCCGCAAGATTGTCGACGATGTGATCGAGCGGGGAGAATGCGAATTTGTGAATGATCTCGCCTACCGGCTCCCCATGAATGTGATAGCAGATCTGGTGGGCATCCCGGAATCCGCCCGTGCGCACCTGTTTGACTGCGTGAATCGGTTGATGCTGGTCGGCGAGCCTTCGCTTGGTATTACACAGCAGGAACGCGATCAACTGGAGGCCGAGATTTTCAGCTACGGTGTTCAACTGGCGGAAGAAAAGCGCAAGAAGCCCGTGAACGACGTCTGGACCGTTCTAACGCAGGCCAAGTGGGAAGACGACAGCGGCGGCGAAAGCCACCTGAGCGACTGGGAACTGGCGCTGTTTTTTCTGGTACTGGTTATCGCCGGCAGCGAAACCACGCGCAATGCATTGTCCTCCGGCTTCCTGACGTTTGTGAACAACCCCGAGCAGTTGCACAATTTTGTGCACAACCCGGCACTGCACGAACCCACCGCGGATGAGGTGCTGCGCTGGACCAGCCCGGTACTGTTTTTTGCGCGCACCGCCACCCGTGATACGGTACTGCGCGGCGTGGACATTGCGGCGGGAGATCGCGTATCCATCTGGTACCCGTCTGCCAATCGTGACGCCGCGGAATTTGCCAACCCCGACACCTTCGACATCAGCCGGGATTCAAAACGGCAAACGGCCCTGGGTGGAGGCGGTCCCCACCTCTGCCTGGGCGCACATCTTGCGCGAAAGCAGATCAGCGCCATGTTCAGCGAGCTTTTCAGCCGCACAAAAAACTTTGAAGTGGGAGATACCGAGTGGTTTGTGAGCGGGCTGCAGAACAACGTGACCTGCTCGCTGGCGCCCTTTCAGGTGAAGCTTCAGGCGAAGTAAACCTGCAGCGGAGACCGCCGGTTGAAGAGGTACTGACACACGCGCAAGACAGAGGTGCCGGTGTAGCCGGCGCCGTGGAGAAACCGATGGATGAAACCGACCTATCAGGCAGGGACATGACAGGCATCGTAGTAAGCAAGTTCGGCGGCAGTTCGGTCGCGAACGCAACCCAGATCGAAAAAGTCAGAAAGATCGTTGCGGAAGATACGCGCCGTCGCATCGTGGTGGTGTCCGCTCCGGGCCGACTGCATCCGGACGAGGAAAAGCTCACCGACCACCTGATCAATATCGCCACGGGTGGCGAGCATTTCCGCGACCAGCGCATCTCGGTAAACGTGGCCGAAAGCCGCAAGACAGTGACGGAGCGGTTCACGGAAATCAGCAGGGAACTGGAAGTGGAAGACGACGACCTGCTTGCGTCGCTGGAGGAAGACCTGAATACCCAGCTCTCCGGACAGCGCCGCATCGCTTTCCTGGCTTCACGGGGCGAGCATTACAACGCCCGCATCATTGCCCTTTACTTCGCCAAGCGCGGCATGCCGGCGGCCGTCCAGCTGCCTGAAAATATCGGCCTGAAAGTCACGAACCGCTATCTGGATACCGAAGTCACCAGGGATGCGCTCAGCGATACCGGCAAGCTGACCGGGGGCGAGATGATCAGCGTGGTGCCCGGATACTACGGAGTGACCGAGGGCGGCGAAGTGGCTGTGTTTTCCCGCGGTGGCTCCGACCTCACCGGCAGCGTAATCGCAAAGGCGGTCGATGCGGACTGCTACGAAAACTGGACAGACGTGAGCGGTGTGTTTGAGGTTGATCCGCGCGTGATCGAAGATGCGCGCATCATACCCCGCCTTACCTTCAAGGAGATGAGGCTGCTCTCATCCAAGGGCTTCAACGTGTTTCACCTGAACGCGATGAAACCGTGCTGGGAACGCAAGATCCCCATACACATTCGCAACACCAACAGGCCTTCTGACCCGGGCACGATTATCCTGTCCGAGCGCGTACCCGAGGAAGGCGTGGTGGGTATCGCGCAACTGAATAACGTGGCCTATATCAACCTTGAGAAGTACCAACTGGGCGAGGAAATCGGCTTCACCGCCAAATTGCTCACCATCTTCCAGGATTTCAATATCCAGTCTTACCACTACCCCACGGACAAGGACGATATCTCCGTGGTGGTGGATCAGACCGATCTCACCGGCACCATCAACGACCTGCGCCGGCGTATTGAATCCGAGCTCAAGCCTGACTTCATGGATGTGGTTTACAACCTGTCCATACTCACCCCGGTCGGGATGGGCCTGCGGGGCAACTCCTATCCGATCGTAGAGGCATTGAGCGCGCTTTCAAGGCAGCACATCCCGATCAAGATGATCGACCAGAGTCCCTCGCAAATGTGCTTTCACATCGGCGTTTCCAGCGCGGTGGCCGACGCAGCACTGAAGATTCTCTACGATCAGTTGAGTGGCTGAAATAATTCTTTGCGCCAGACGCGCTATAATCATCTGGTTTTTCGCACACACACAGCAATGGAAACCCCAACGTGGAAATATTTGACGAGTACGAATCCGAGGTAAGAGGCTACATCCGCTCGTTCCCCATCGTGTTTGACAAGGCCATCGGCTCTGAATTATTCGATGAAGATGGCAACCGCTTCATCGACTTCTTCGCTGGCGCGGGCACGCTGAACTACGGACATAACCCCGAGCGGGCGGTGGAAGCGCAAATCCAGTATCTGAAAGACCGCCGCATTGCGCATGGCCTGGACAAGGCCACCGTGGCCAAGAAGGAGTTCCTCGAAACCTTCGTTGAGAAGATTCTCAAACCGCGCAAAATGCTTTACAAGCTGCAGTTCACGGGCCCCACCGGCACGAACTGTACCGAGGCGGCCATGAAGCTGGCGCGCCAGGCAACCGGGCGCAACACCATTATCGCCTTCACCAACGGCTACCACGGCCACACCATGGGCGCGCTGGCTGCCACCGGCAACGAAGCCTACCGGGACGCATCCTACGGCGCACGCGGGTCGGTTAACTTCATGCCCTTCGATGGCTTTCTGGGCGACGTCGACACCCTGTACGTATTCAGGCGCCATCTCGAATCCAAAGGGTCGGGGCTGGAGCATCCCGCCGCGGTTATCCTCGAAACCGTGCAGGGCGAGGGCGGTATCAATGTGGCTTCCAAAGAGTGGCTGCAGGGCGTCGAAAAGCTGTGCCGCGACTTCGATATGCTGCTGATCATCGATGACATCCAGGTGGGCAACGGGCGCACCGGCAAGTTTTTCAGCTTTGAAGAGGCGGGTATCAAGCCCGACCTGATCTGCCTCTCCAAATCTATCGGCGGCGGCAACCCCATGGCCGTGCTTCTGATCAAGCCGGAGGTGGACGTTTGGTCGCCGGGCGAGCACACCGGCACCTTCCGTGGCAACTCGCTCGCGTTTCTCGCGGCGAAGGAACTGATTGATGAATACTGGTCGGATGACAAACTCACGCAGGAGGTGTACCGCAAGTCCGCCATTGTGCTGGATGCGCTGAACGCACTGAAAGCCGAGTTTCCCGCCCTGAATTGCCGGGTGAAGGGGCGCGGGCTGGTCGTGGGCATCGAAACACCGATAGAGGGGTTCGCCGATGAAGTATCGGCGGCGGCTTTCGAGCGCATGCTGGTATCGGAAACCTGCGGGGCGGATAGCTACGTCAACAAGCTGTTTGTCGCCCTTACCATTGAAGATGAGATTCTGCACGAAGGCCTGGAGCTATTCGCAGAGGCCTTCCGGGAGATCGCCAGGAAACACCTCTAGAGAGCGGCGCGACGATGGATGAGTGGCTGACCGAATACGGCGTGACCATCGGTATCGGGGCGCTGATCCTGTTCATGATTTTCATCATCTGGGATCTTGCCAAACGCAGCAATGCCGGCGTCTTCGGCACCATGATCCTGTATATTGCCCTGGCGCTCGGCGTTCTCGGTTTCAGCATAAAAATCGTGATCAGCTACCTGATGGAACGCGGCATACACTGAGCGGCTCGCCCGAAAGCCGGGCTGCATGCTTTCCCGCCAGGGTCTGAACACCGATCCATTCAGCCGCCCGCTTCTTCGCCCTGTTTTTCTGCCAGTAAAACCCGCAGCGCCAGGGCGAGTGGAGCGATAAGCCAGGGCAAATTGAATGCCAGATAGTAAGCGATATTGGGCGGCGGATGCGGGCCCAAAAAGGTCTGTGTAAAGTAGAAAAACATGTTGGTCACTGCCGCGCCAGAATAGAATAACCCAAGCGGCTTTAGCCATGGGCGAAGTCGAACCAGCCCAAGGATTACAAAAATAAGCACGGGCGCCTGAAAAAAGCCGTCGAAAAGCAGGGCCGCGATCAAGTTGGGCGGCGGATCGAGATGCGCAGGTTCCTCGGCGACGGCCCAGTCGTGGAGCGCTCTGAGTGGCGGCCAGGGGCTATCTGGCGCCACCGGCACACCCAGTCCTTCCGGAAGGCTGAATAGCAGCCCATATAGCACTGTTATGCAGAAGAACGCGACCAAAGCCAAATCCAATGGCCTGCGATATAGGGGTTTCATGCCGATCGAGCCTCCTGACACCAAGTTAAGCTGCCAGGCATTCTGGCGCGCGGGTTGCGCCAGCAAGCCGCGTGACGGGCTCCGCGGCGTGCTGGTGCGCATTGTTAGTCGTTAACGCTACTGATCCGTCGATCTACCGGGCATGAGATACCACAACACGATGGCCACCAAAAAAAGCGCCGGAACATCGCCCAGAAGATTTGCCCGATCGGTTTCATCCACCAATGCCTGAACCAGCATTATGGTAGCGTGAACGATACTCGACCAGATGGTAAACCATATAAGGCTGGCGTTGGCGAGCGGATCTTTCGCAGCTAACACCAGAAAAAGCCCAGGGTGCGGCTAAAACACCGTCTTGCAATTTAAAACAAACAGTATAACCTGTTTTTTGTGTGTCGTGCGCAGTGCTCCATTCCGCGCGCCAACCCAACCTGTTTAAACCCTGTTTCCAGGCATTGAGAGAGAATAGCAATGGCCCAGACCCACGATCACGAAATTGTCTCCATTTACCCCTTTGCGGAAGATGAGATCGAGGCGCTCATGCAGCACGCCATCGAGGCGGTGCTGATGTGGACAACCAAAGACGGCTGGCCGGTGGGCGTAACCCACGCCTTCATCTGGCGCGACGGCAAGATCTGGCTTACGTTTGCATCGCACCGACACCGCGCTGCCGCAATTCGCCGGGACAACCGGGTGTCCGTGAATATCAGCTCAGCCTCCTATCCCACCACCGCGGACAAGAACCTGCCCAGCGGCGCAATCACGTTTAAGGGCACAGCTGAGTTTCTGGATGACGACGACACCAAGGCGTGGTTCTATCGCGCGCTGGCGGCCAAGGTCGGCCAGGGCAACGAGGAGGTGGAAGAAAGTTTCTATCAGCTTCTGGATTCGCCCCTGCGCACGATTCTGGCGGTTACCCCGGTGAAGCGCATCATGTACAACGCCAATCTGGCAAACCAGCACATTGCCGGCACGGTGAGCGAAGAGGAACTGGGTGATCGCCTGAGTAGCGATACCCATCGCATGCGCGCCGAACGCGAGGCGCGAGGGCTGAAGCCGCGCTGAGCGCAGCGTGCAAGATCTGCCGTCGGCACGGTTCCCCACGCTCCTGGAGGCATTCTATAATCGGCAGGTGAAATATCGGAAACCAACATCGCAAAGCGCTTTCGCGTCCAGGCTGCGTCTCTGGGCCTGCACTACTGTGGGCCCGGTTCAAGCAGGGTGAACAAGACAGGCGACAATGTCGACGCCAGTGTAGTGCTCCATATCGGGCGTCACAAAACGGGTACTTCCTCACTCCAGCAGTACCTCAGCCTCATGCAAAACCGGTTGCGCCAGAAAGGAGTGATTCTCGGCACCACGGGTTCAGAGAACGGGCGGGCCAACCATTTGCTTGCACATGTCTGTAGTGACCAGGGCTACGACGAGCGGCGATCCGAGTTCGAGATGTTCAAAGCATCCCTGATGGAGGAAGTCGCGGCGCTGGAGCCGCAAGAACGTCTATTGCTGACCAGTGAAGCCTTCCAGAACGCCAATCCGCAAAAGGTCGCAGAAATATTGCCCTATCCGCTACACGTCGTCGTCTACCTGCGGGAGCAGTTTGCCTATCTGCTTTCGTCCTACTCCCAGGCGGTGCACCGCCAGCGCGTGAGCCTGCAGGTATCTGAATTCGAGAAACAACGCTTCAACCCCAACTATGAGCGCTTCCTCAATTCGTGGGAGCGCCATATACCGAATTGCAGTTTGTCCGTAGGGATCTACGATCGCGATACACTGGCAAAGGGCGACATTCGTGTGGATTTTCTCAATGCCATCGGTTTGCCCTACATGCCTCCCGAAGAGCCGCAGGCCAGTATTAGACAGAATCTGACCATCGGTGGTGCGATTCTGGAATTCAAGCGCCGTTTAAACGCCCTGCCGTTCGACCATATTATTGCGCCGGCAATGCTCTATCTAATATTGCAAAAGGTCGCCTTTCGCTCACCCGAGCTGAATCGGGGTGTTAACTTTCCCCCAGAACTTAGTGAGCGGGTACGCGGCAGGTTCCAGGCAGGCAATCAAGCTGTAGCCAGCAAATGGTTCAACACGGATAGCGCGCTGTTCACCCACAGGTCAATTGAACCAGTCGATCCGGAACTTCTCAAAGCGCCGGCACTGGAATCCGTAGCGGAGCAACTCGATCGCCGGCGCAGCAATCTGGGCTCCGATCTTGTTCGTCTGATGCTGGAGCATGGCGTCTGGGTGGACGCTACGTAGCCGGTTGTAAACTTCATCGAGACTTCCGCGCAGGCATGCCGGCATGATTAAAAAGGCCTCGCCGCCACGCTAGCCCGGGGCATCGCCGCCTGCGTGCGCGAGCTGTTTTGCGCGGCTTAGTCGTCCGCGCCGCGCAGGAGCTTCATGTGACGCCGCAGCGCCTCGAGGTAGCGGGGTGTGTGCCCGACATCCTCGAAGATCGGATCACCCTCCTCGTCGCGGGCAATGACTTTGCCGCCTTTCACGTAGGGCAGGCGTTCCACCACATGGTCTAGGGCCACGGTCAGCAATTCAGTGACGAGTTGTTCCCGTGTACGCAGCGGATAGATCTCCGCCAGCGCCTCCAGCTTGGCCGCGGTTTCCAGTGGCAGGCGCACGGCCAAGTGTTCCTCTTCCAGTTCGCCGGCGGCTTCATCTTCCCAACGCTCGATCAGTTCGTCGAATTTCATTGTTTCACCAAGTACCTCTTGCCGCTACCAAAGCATAGCCTAACATGTCGTGCGCCGAGGCTGCCTGAAGTCTGTTGTAAAGTGGCCTGGGAGCCTGTCGCCGCGCCAGCCCCATTAAAACTTGATCAATGGCGGCGCCGGCCTGCGTCATTTCTACAAAGGGCGTGCAATTGTTGCCATATTCAAGACCGCGATCTGCCACTGAATTGTCGTGCGACTGAGCCGGCCGGATGGGCGGGAGCCCCGCGAGACAGGGCGAAAATTCCTTCTCGCCCGCTGGTCGCTCATCACGCAGTACCTTTGGCATGTACTTTGCAAATTCAGCAGCGTTCAACGCTGCACTCGCAGCTTGCGTCGCAAATTCATTGGCGAATTTGAGGAGGAGAAACAATGACTGATGCAAGAGCGATACTCGATAGAACAGTGCCTGTGGTATTCGGCTTGATGACTGCTGCCGACCTGGCGATATCATCGGCGGCATTATAGACAACGATCTGTTCGAGGGTCGCGAACTCATGGCCGAATCGGTGGTCAAGCTCAACCGGTAACGGCGCGCAATATTCGCAGCGGTGGTGCTTTTGGCCACCGCATCGCGTTTCGAACGGGAGACCCGGCCGGCGACGGCCGGGTGTTGTTATGGGCACGAAGGAGTACGCAAAAAAGCGCGACCTGTCACGCTCCGGAGAACCGGCGGGCAAGACACGCAAAAAACGCGGCAAGCCCGCTTTCGTCATCCAGAAACACGATGCGTCCAGCCTGCACTACGACTTTCGCCTGGAAGTGGATGGCGTGCTGAAATCCTGGGCAGTCCCCAAGGGCCTGTCGACCGACCCGCGCGACAAACGCCTGGCGATACGCACCGAGGATCACCCCCTGGACTACGCCGATTTCGAGGGTGTCATACCACAGTCCGAATATGGCGGCGGCACGGTGATCATCTGGGATCGCGGCACCTTCAAAAACATCACCCGCAAAAAGGACCGCACAGTCGGCATTAGATCCGCGCTGAAACACGGTCACGCGGTGGTGCGCCTGGAAGGCGAAAAGCTCTCCGGCGATTACACCCTGCAACGTATCGAGAAGGGCGACAAGGAACAGTGGCTCGTCATCAAGGCGGACGATGAGGCCGCCGATGCGCGACGCAACCCCGTCTCCTCACAGCCGCGTTCCGTCAAGACAGGCAGAACCGTCGCCCAGGTTGCCCGGGAAGAGGCGAAAAGCAGCCCGTGAAACGCCGTGTCCCGGACCTTGTCGACGACGCCGACCGCGACAAACTGAAGAAGACCAGCCCGCCCGGCTGGGTCTCGCCCATGCTCGCGACACTCACGCACGAGCATTTTTCGGACCCGGACTGGATATACGAGCGCAAACTGGACGGCGAGCGGGCCCTCGCCTTTCGCTCGCGCGATAAGACGCGGCTGATGACCCGCAATCGCAAGAATATCAATGCGAACTATCCGGAGATCCTCGACGCTTTGAAGCGCCTCGACGGTGAGTTTATCGTCGACGGCGAGATCGTCGCTTTCGAAGGGCGTTTGACCAGTTTTTCCCGCCTGCAGGAGCGTATGCAGATCACCGATGCCGACAAAGCCCGGGCCAGTAACGTCAAAGTCTGGTACTACGTATTCGACATACTCTACCTGGACGGCTACCGGCTGGAGCGTCTGCCGTTGCGCTCGCGCAAGAAGCTGTTGCGCGCGGCCATCGACTTCGGCGGCCCGCTGCGCTTCACCGGCCACCGCAACCGGAACGGCGAGACGTTTCTGCAAGAAGCCTGCGACAAGGGCTGGGAAGGGCTCATCGCCAAGGATGCCGCCTCCGGCTATGCCCACGCGCGCTCGCGCTCCTGGCTCAAATTCAAGTGCGGCAACAGCCAGGAGCTGGTAATCGGCGGTTTCACCGCTCCCAAAGGCAGCCGTGTGGGGTTCGGCGCGCTGCTCGTCGGCTACTACGACGGCGACGACCTGTGTTACGCCGGCAAGGTCGGTACCGGCTACGACGACGATTTCCTGCAGCAATTCCACGCCCGGCTCGAGCGCATTGCGCGTAAAACGTCGCCCTTCTCGAAAGGCAAGCCAAAGGGCGGCGACATCACCTGGGTAAAGCCGGAACTGGTCGGCGAATTCGGCTTTACCGAGTGGACCCGCGACGGCAAACTGCGTCACCCGCGCTTTCTCGGGCTGCGCAGGGACAAGCCTGCAAAGCAGGTGGTACGCGAAGAGCCGGACCAGTGATGAGGCAGCCGCCATGAACCTCAGCTTCGGTCGCCACACCGTCGAGACGTCCAATGACGACAAGGTTCTCTTTCCGGGGGACGGCATCACCAAAGCGGACGTAATCGGCTACTACGCCGACGTCGCCGAGTTGATGCTGCCCCATCTGAAGGAACGGTGCCTGACGCTGCAGCGCTTTCCGGACGGCCTCGGCAAAAGCGGCTTTTTCCAGCAGAAACGCTCGGACCATTTCCCCGATTATGTCGACCGCCGCTCGTTGCCGACCGCCGGCGGCGACGAACGCGTCGAGCACGTGGTGGCCAACAATGCGGCGGCTCTGGTCTATCTCGCAGACCAGGCCGCGATCAGCTTCCACGGCTGGCTCGCCACCGCCGACGCACCCCGACATCCAGACCGTGTCGTGTTCGACCTCGACCCGAGCGGCGACGACTTCGGCCCCGTCATCGACTGTGCGCGGCTGTTGCGCGAGGCACTCGACGCAATCGGTCTGGTGCCCTACGTGATGACGACAGGCTCCAGCGGTCTGCATGTCATCGCGCCGCTGGACGGAAAGCGCAACTTCGACGAGGTGCGGGACTTCGCCAAGGCGGTAGCCGCGGCGGTGGCCGCGCGGGAACCGGGCCGCTTCACCACCGAACAGCGCAAGGCCGCCCGGCGCGGCAGGCTCTACATCGACATAGGCCGCAACGCCTACGGTCAGACCGCGGTGCTGCCCTACTCCGTGCGCGCTATCGAGGGCGCTCCCGTGGCCACGCCGCTGGACTGGAACGAGCTTGGCCGCAAGGGCCTTTCGCCGCGCCGCTACCATCTGCGCAACCTGCGACGGCGCCTGGCGCGCAAGAACGATCCTTTCGCCGATCTCTTTGCCCACAAACGCCGATCCCCATCTGACGCCGTTGCGCTGCAGGGCTGGCAGGACAACGACTGAAAGAAGCGGATCTACTTCTTCGGTTTACATCAGGCCGAGACGGCGCCTTCTCGCTCGGCATCATCTCTGGGGCGCAGGAGGTTCCACTGCGGTCGATCGCGAACAGTCCGGTATTTTTTTCAGCACGTTTGCTGAGTTCACCAAGCAAGGGAGCAGACTCATGAAAGTACAGGAAATCATGACGCAAAACGCCAGCTACCTGCCCTCCGCCACCACCATTCAGGAAGCCGCCCGCAAGATGCGCGAACTCGATTGCGGCTTCCCGCCCATCGGGAATGAGAACGACAAGCAGCTCGTGAGAGCGGCAAAAGGTATCTGGGGCTAGAACAGGCCGACGCCAACTCTCGATGTAAGAATTGCAGCCTTCTGGTAGAAATGACAAGGTTCTGTCAATCAGCCGGCGATGGTCTCGCCACCCAGGATGGGCAGTACGTTGCCGGTCACATAGCTGCTGTCTGCATTCGAGGCGAAATAATAGACGCAGGCGGTCGGTCTAACGGCCTTGATGCCGGGGAAAATACGCACAAAAATTTGTATGCCTGTCGTCAACGTGTGATGATGCGACATGAAACTTTTAACATTGAATTCTCGGTGGTGTCTGAGTTTCCAGGCACCTCCACTTGAAGCTTGATCCCTTCGATCAAAACCTTGTTCTGGCGCGACTCGACCAGAGCGAGCGTGAACGTCTCTCCCCCAGCATCAGCGAAGTGTCTCTCAAGCTCGGGCAGCATATACAGAGCGTTGCCACACGTTCGGACAAAATGTACTTTCCGTTATCGGGCATCGTCTCGCTGGTGTTGTTCATGGAAGATGGCAGAACCGGCGAAATCGCGATTATCGGCCGCGAGGGGCTCGTCGGCTCCGACATTTACCTGAGCGGCAAAACTTCCACGGCCGAGGCGGTGGTGCAGGTGGCGGCATCCGCTCTGGTTCTGCCGCGCAAGGCTGCACTGGCGGAGTTTGATCGCAAGGGTAACTTCTACCGGGTATTGCTGGAGTACTCCCAGGCGTTGATGGCGCAGATAGCCCACGTCGCGCTGTGTAACCGGCATCATCGCGTAGAACAGCAGCTCGCCCGCTGGCTGCTTATGAGCCTTGATCGCCTTGGTTCGCCACACGTGTCGATGACACAGGATCTTATTGCGAACATGCTTGGGGTGCGCCGCGAAGGTGTCAGCGTGGCGGCTCATTCGTTACAGGAAGCCGGGATCATCGAATACCAGCGGGGCAAGATCCGCGTGTTGAATCGCGAGGCGCTGCTGGCGCATTCCTGTGAATGTTACGAAGCAATTCTAGACGTCTATAAGCGAATCGGTATTGGTTGAGCTGAGGGCCTGCACGGTTTAGGTCACCGACCGGTGCTCGCGCGGCCGGAGCTTGCATGAGCAGACGCTCTGCCTGTGACAGAATGCATCCAATTGGCCTGAGGCAGCAACGGTTCCATATAGTTGCTCAGATCAGCGGGTGCGTCCAGCAGCAGAAGCTCAATACCCAGCCGTTGCAGCCCCTGTCCGAGACTCAGAAAATGCGCCAGCCTGGAGACGTCGATTTCACTCAGCAGGAAACAATCGATTAGCACGCGGCGTACGCTGCCGGTCTCCGCCTGCTTGATGTGGTAGATAATCAGTTTCGTAAAATAGTCATAGTCAGGCTGTGACGGAAATGTCATGGCCAGGCTCTCGCCATCAAAAAACACCCGGTAGCACCGGTCTGGTTCGCTATCACTTGCTAATTTTTCTGTCTGCATGGGAACCCTCGCTGTTCACCGCAATCGCGCCAAAGTAATGACTTTATAGATTGCGGCTGCTTGTCGTGACCGTGCGTTGTCGCACACTAAAGGCGACCAAATGGGTAAGTTTCTTGCGCGCAATGTTCCGGCACGTTTCATGCTTATCTGTGAACGGTGAGAAAGCCGCTCAGCCGCGGATGCGGCGGACAGCTAAATTCATGTGCAAACCGGTCGGAGTAACTCCGGAAGGAGCAATGATCCATGGCAGCGGTATGGCAGAGCTGTATGGCGGTAGCGGTGATCGCGGGCGTCGCGGCCTGCGCGGATATCGCCTCGAATAACGGTGAACAGACGGGCTATCAGGACGCAAGCGCCTCCATCCCCTTCGCGGGATACCAGGGCCGCATTCGCGACTGGCAGGACCTCGGTCGCGAGGCTATCCTCATCCAGGAAGACACTGGCGACTGGTATCGCGCGGAGTTCATGGGCTCCTGCCACAACCTGCCCTTTGCCCAGACCATCGGTTTCGTGATCGACGGTAGCGGAGAGATCGATCGCTTCAGTTCGATCCTGGTACGCGGCGCGGGCGGCACGGTGGAGGAGTGCTGGTTCAGTTCCTTCAAACAGGCGCCCGCACCGGCTGAGTAAAGATGAATCGCAATCAGTTTCCCGCCGGAATCTTTCGCGGTGAGCGCACCGTGACGACCACCAGGGCGATGCCTGCGAAGCCGGCCCCGAGACGGCGGGGCTGCGCTTCAATCCCGCTTGTAGCGGCCCACCAGGCGGTTCATGCCGATCAGATGGGGCTCGAGCTTTGCGAGGAGTTCCCACAGGGTCATGCCTGCCTCCAGGTTGGCGTCGTCGTCCAGCGCCAGAATCCAGAAGTAGTAGTTGTGCTCACCATGGCCGTTGGGAGGCATCGGGCCGCCGTAGCCAACATTGCCGAAGTCGTTCTTGCCCGCTGTGTAATTGCTATCTCCCTCCTTGAGGTGAGTGACGTTGCCGGGGATGTTGTACAGCACCCAGTGGACAAAGCCATAGGTACCCTGGCCGGTCACCAGTGGTGCGTCCGGGTCGTGACACACGACGGCGAAGGCACGGGCGTTTTCAGGGGCGTCCCTCCAGGCGAGGGCCGGGGAAACGTCATCGCCCTCCCCGGTGTATTTTTCTGGAATCGACCCGTCCTGCGCGAACGCGTCGCTGGTCAGTTGCATGTCCGAGAGTGCGAACCCCATGGTGGCTATCTCCTGTCAAATGGTGAATCAATGTCTAGTATAACGCTGCGATCCCGTTGCTCCCACCGCCGGGTCGGGGCGCGCGCGATCAACGCCGCAATCCATAATCTGGAATACCGACGATGACGAGCAACGAAAGCGGACGCTACTACAGTCAGCTGATCGCGTTGACCGAAAAGATGGAACCGCTGTCCGCCGCGGTCGTTCACCCGGTCGACGCCGCCTCGCTGCGCGGTGCGCTGGAGGCTGCGCAGCAGAATCTGCTCACGCCCGTACTGGTGGGGCCGGAGGCGAAAATCCGTGACGCGGCCAGTGAAGCGGAACTGTCGCTGGAGCACTGTGATCTGGTAGATACCGAACACAGCCATGCGGCCGCCGAGATGGCTGTGAAGCTCGCGCGCGATGGCCGCGTCGAAGCGATCATGAAGGGTAAGATCCATACCCGGGAACTGCTGCTGCCGATCATTGCGCACGACTCCGGCCTGCGCACGGAACGGCGCATGAGCCATGTGTTTGCACTCGACGCGCCGCAATACCACAAGCCGCTGTTTTTGACCGACGCGGTGATCAACATCGCGCCGGGGCTGGCGCAGAAAAAAGACATCGTGCAAAACGCGATCGACTTTTTCCGCTGCCTGATGAACAAGACGCCGAAGGTCGCCATCCTGTCCGCAACCGAATCCGTGGACGAAAAAATACAGGGGACGCTCGACGCCGCGGCGCTGTGCAAGATGGCCGATCGCGGGCAGATCACCGGCGGCATCCTCGACGGCCCCCTGGCGATGGACAATGCCATCTCCGCCGAAGCCGCCAAAACGAAAGATATCCGTTCCCCGGTCGCGGGCGATGCCGACATACTGGTGGTGCCCGATCTGGAATCCGGCAATATCCTCTACAAGCAGATGCGCTACCTGTCGGGCATCGACGCGGCCGGAGTCGCGCTCGGGGCGCGGGTGCCGGTCATCCTCACCAGCCGCGCGAGTGGAGTCGATACACGCAAGGCCTCCACTGCGCTGGCGCTGACCCTTTGCCGGCGCCGGCATGCCGCGCATGACTGACACTCTGCTCGCAATCAATGCCGGCTCGTCCTCGGTCAAGTTCGCGGTACATGACTGGCAATCGCTGGACCGCGTGGCCCGCGACAGTATCGAACTCGACAGCGACGAGCGCTCACCCGAGCGCTACCGGGATATCGTCGAGGGGATTCTCCACTCGCGTCGACACGAGCGCATACGGGCAGTGGGACATCGCATCGTCCACGGGGGCAGGGATTACACCGGCCCCGTGCAGATCGACGACGCGGTAATGGAGCGCCTCGAGAACCTCACCGGCCTCGCGCCGTTGCACCAGCCGTGGAATCTGCTCCCGGTGAGAATACTGCGCGAAGAACATCCGCAGCTTCCGCAGGTGGGTTGTTTCGATACCGCTTTCCACCGTCACCAGCCAGCGCTGAATCAGTTGTATGCACTGCCCGCGGAGCTGGCGGACGAAGGTATCCTCCGCTACGGCTTCCACGGGCTGTCCTACGAATACATTGCCTCGGTATTGCCCGCGCATTCGACGACGGCCACGGGCCGGGTTGTGGTCGCGCACCTGGGCAGCGGCGCCAGCGCATGCGCAATGCACAATCTCGCAAGCGTGTCATCGACCATGGGTCTGACGCCGCTAGACGGCCTGATGATGGGCACACGGTGCGGCATGCTGGATCCGGGCGTGCTGCTGTATCTGCTGCGGCAGAAGGAGCTGTCTCCGGAGGATCTGGAAGAACTGCTCTACCGGCGCTCCGGCCTGCTGGGCGTGTCGGGAATCAGCGCCGACCTCCGTGAGTTGCTCAACAGCGAGGAACCTGCCGCCAGGCAGGCAATCGATCTGTTCTGCCGCTATGCGGCGCGCGGCATCGCCCAACTCGCCGCGGACCTCGGGGGTCTCGACGTACTGGTGTTCACCGGCGGCATCGGCGAGCACCAGGCAGAGATTCGGGATCGCATCGCGAATGCGCTGGCCTGGGTCGGCACCTTCGACGTGTTGGTGATCGCAACAGATGAGGAACAGATGATCGCCCGCCACACCCGGGAAATTCTCGACCGCGCGGGCGCTTGATTCGCGCGGTGCCGGCAAGGTCTGGTTCGGCCGGTGGTTTGCGGTTTTCCCGGGCCGTTATCTATACCCAGTAGTTGGAGGAAGGGGCATTATGAACGCACAGCGAAAGCACATTTTCGTCATCGGCCTCGACGAGGAGCACAGCGCCAACCTCAGGCAGATTCCCGACGCTGATCGCTTTGAATTCCATCCGTTATTGCATGCCGACGAGGTCGTCTACCAGGAAGAGTACAATCTCGAGATCGATTTCCCTTTCTGGATGAAACCGATCAAGGCCTACAGCTCGGCGCTGGGATTCCGCATCGAGAACCACGCGGAGCTGGAAGACGCGCTGGCAACGGTCAGGGACAGGATCGGTGGCCTCGGGGATGCGGAGAATGACATCCTGGCGCGCCTGGCGCGATTGGACCACAACAGCCTGAGGACTGTTGTGGCCCTGCGGGCTTCGCCGGGCTGGGCGCCCCCCCTGCGACTCGGTCCAAATGCTGGCGCATTTGTCGAACGGGGCACGTCGCTCGGCCAGACACCACAAACCAAAAGGCCCCACTCTTCGAGTGAGGCCTTTTGGTTTGGCGCGCCTGGCACGATTCGAACGTGCGACCGCCTGGTTCGTAGCTCAACAAATGAAATTTAACGTATTGTTTTAAATAGCTTTTCTGGCGACGCCCGTTGCCGACCAAGCACGACAACGCACCACTGAGCACGCTGATGTCGGAAATTTGTCGGAATTGTAAACGTTGTCGATCGAGCTATTTTCGCAGGCTCAATGCACCGTAAAAATACTGACTTTACATGGTCCATCCCCAGTATTAATATTTAATACATAGTTTTTCAGGTACGCGCACATGGCCAGAAACACCTCCGTCACCCTCGGTGATCATTTTGAAGCGTTCATCACCAGTAAGATAGAACAGGGTCGCTTTCAATCTGTCAGCGAAGCAGTCCGCGCCGGGCTGCGAAAGCTGGAGGAGGATGAAGCCAGGCTTGATATGTTGAGGACTCGACTAAGGGCGGGGGAGGACAGCCCCGTTGCTGAAAACTTTGATAGCCGGGAATTTCTGGAAAAACTCCATAAAAAGCATCTTGGGTGAAGAAGCGCTATTTCATTCGCGAACTCGCTCTAAGAGATTTGGAGGAAATTTGGCTCTTTACCCTGTCGGGGTGGAGTCTAGAACAGGCTGATGCCTATACCAGCTCTATCCTTGCCCGCCTGAATTTGCTGGCCGACAACCCCAGCGTTGGCTACTATCCATTGAACAACTGGTTCGTAGCCACAATTGTGGCAATTTAGACCCTTGTAAATCGATCACCTGGATACGGCCCGCCCTCATTTCACCCCGTATCGACCCGTGTTCTCTAGTAGATACCCTACGGTTAAGCTTGAGGCCCCTCCTTTCCTTGGCACTTCTTTCAAGCCATTGTCGGTGGCGAGCTCGCTTTGAATACAGATAGGGAATCCTGCTGAGCTGCCGATGAGAATGTCACATCAAGCCGCAACTACCCCCCTACTCCCTCTTTGACTGCATCCTCCATAACAAATCTGCTCGTAAACTTTTTGGGAATTTCATAAAGACGCCGCTGTATCTTATGCGACGAGGCACAAGGCATACACGAAGTGCTGCAGAATAGCTGTCTGTGAGCAGGGTAGCTGAAGTATTACCCTGCCCATGGGAGGAGGTGGTATTACATTGAAACTTTGCAACATCCGTCATGACGCCACTTCAAGGGCCCCGACATCAACAGACATCGGTAGCTTTACCCAGCCGCTAAGTATCGGGACAGGAATTCGTTTACCATTCTCAAAATCCAGTTTCATATGAGGAAGTAGATCGACGAGCCATTCGAAAGCGACCTTCGCTTCAAGCCGTGCCAGCGCGGAGCCCATGCAAAAATGTATACCTTTCCCCAGCGCTAGGTGATCTTTGTTGCGTCGATGCAGATCAAAAGTCTCTGGGGCTTCATAAGTATCAGCATCGAGATTCCCGGAGGAGAAAAGCAACCAAAGCGTATCACCCTTATTGATGTTTTTGCCTCTGAACTCAACATTTCTGGTTGCAGTTCGAAAAAGGCCCATTACAGGGCCGTCATAACGCAACATTTCTTCAACGAAATCAGGAATCAATGTCCTATCATTTCGCAAGTCCGCCAGCACATCGGGATGATTCAATAAGAACACTACCCCGTTGCTGATCAAGTTGGTCGTTGTTTCATTCCCTGCAAGCCACAGCAGCTTGCTTAAACCTAGTATTTCGTCTGTACGTAGATTCTCACCTTCCTCGGAAGCATCAAGCATGGCGCTGATAAGGGTATTTGCCTGTGGATTATGACGCGCCGCAGAGATGATTTCGCTCAAGCCTTCCGTCATCTCTTTACGTGAGCCGAGCTGCTGCTGAATGGAATACCCCTCTCCAGCACCAATGGCCAGGGAATCAGACCACATGCGCAGGCGATGACGTTCCTCCAATGGAATCCCCATCATCTGAGCAATTACATACACCGGCAGTGGACTGGCAAAATCATCTACCAGATCCAGCGCTTCACCATTGCGAATTTTTTGGTGGAGTTCGTCCATTAGATTTGTGGCTATTTCCACCACCGCTGGTTCCATTTCGGCGATGCGTTTTGGCGTGAAAGCCTTTGCAAACAGCGAACGAATTCTGGTGTGTTCTGGCGGATCATGCTGAATCAAGGGTAGGAAACCCATGCCGCCATTGTCATCACGCTGTTCGCCGTCTTCTCCTGCTACGAGGCCCCCACCGGGTCCGGCTGCGGACGAGTATGTGTATGGGTCCTTGAGCATCTCGAGGATATCCTCATGCTTTGAAATAACCCAAAACCCATACTCCTGCGCATAGTAAACTGGATCGGTCTCTCGAAGATTCTTCCAAAAGGGTTGTGGCCGCGCAGCGTATTCCGCAGAGAGAAATGGGAATTCATTAGACATTGTATATTTCTCCTATTCGGGACAATCACCCACCAAGTCGGCTGGCATCTTGTCCAACTTCCAATACTCTTAGTTTTCCGACAGCAAATTCGCATGTACCAATTTGAGTAGACGGTAAAATTCCTTGGCCTCTTTAGCAGACATTCCGCGCGTTGCCGCTCTGCCAATATCGCCTACCAGATCTTCAAGCGACTTCAGCATGGGGTCGATTTTATCCGTAAGGCGAACCATCTTCGCACGGCGATCACTAGTATCCTGATGTCGCGCTATCCATCCCGCTGACTCTAGTCGGTCCACAACTTTGCCCAGTGGTGGTTTCGCCATCATCAGGGTATCGGCAATACTAGTTTGCGTCTGCTCGCCGTTCATGTAGAGCAGGTAGAGCACCTGCCATTGTGTGCGAGTTAACCCCAAGTCCTTTACCTGCCTGTTAAAGAGCCGGGCGACCATCAAACTAATTTCGTGAATTAGCGTACTAACAGGCTGGTCTTGCCGCCTTGATTGTTGGCTTGCTATATCTTGCGTTGACAATTTAGTTATCCTAGTTAATATAACTACAGTTAATATTTTAGTTGTAGGTATCGCGGTTTGTCAATTCATGATGCCTCTCGAACTAGTTGGTAGCGATAGTATGCGTTACATCATGCAGACTGTGGGACCCATTTTGGCCGCAGCGATACTCATGGGCTGCGATGGCGAACCCCAAAATGGCACAACCAGTACTGGGATTACTCCACAGCCCTCGTCACCCGTTGTAGTAGTGACTACGAGTCCGGAAATAGCGACATTATCTGAGCCTGTTTTTGTTACCGGCACGATTCTCGCACGACGCTCTACCGACATTTCGCCGATGGTCGGTGGCCTCATAGAAGAAATCTATGTCAACGTTGGAAGCCGTGTTGAAGAAGGGCAGCCCTTGCTACGTATGCGCCAGAAGGATTTCGAGATTAATGTCTTGCGTCTTTCTGAGGCTAAGCGTCTGGCAGAGGCAGAATACCAAGATGCAGAACGCGATCTCGAAAATGCTATCGCACTCAGAGAGAAACAAGTGTTCTCTGTCGAGCAACTCGATGATAGGCGCACACAACGTGAGGTATCGGGTGCGAAGCTCGGTATTGCAAGCGCCAATCTTGCCGAGGCGCAGAAGGAACTGGACGACTCAATAACCCGAGCACCCTACCGTGGTGTTATCACCCAGAGACATGTGGATGAAGGCGCATACGTCCCATCAATCATGCGCTCTGAGCACCCAGTCCTCCAAATCCAGGAGATTGATGTCCTGGTGGCACTGGTGTTCGTGCCCGAAGTTTATTTAACTTCCATTCAGTTGGGTACGCTCGGAACGGTTCACATACCGAGTATGAATCAAACCTATGAGTCGGAAGTGGCGCTGATCAGCGATCGAATAGACCACAAAACTCGCACTATCGATGTAAGACTGGGAATACCAAATGTGGATTATGCGATCAAACCGGGGCTTTTCATTGAAGTCGAGCTGATGCCCATTTCAAGACAGGGGCTAGTGTTATCACCCAACGCTACTATGGGACTGGGAAGCAGCCGCTCTGTCCTGGTGGTTGAAGATGGCGTAGTTAGTCAACGCACAGTGCAAGTACGTGAGCTTAGTGATGGTCGGCTTGAGATACTCCAGGGCGTAAGCTCAAATGCGATCCTTGTTGTAGGCCCCAGTATGCACAAGGTTTCTGATGGTTCGCGGGTCACTATTTCAGAACATCCCTATGTGGATAGCTGACCTCTGCATTCGCCGGCCAGTGCTGGCGATCATGATGACCGCTGCGCTCATGATGCTGGGCGTGGTCTCCATGGGTCGAATAAGCATCGATCTGTTCCCGAGCGTTGAAGTGCCCATTGTAACGGTTGAAACAATACTCGAAGGAGCCTCTCCCAGCACGGTAGAGACAGAAGTTACCGAGAGGCTTGAAGAAGAGCTAATCGCTATATCTGGCGTCGATACAATGCGCTCGATTAGCGGTGACGGTTTTTCACAGATAATCCTTGAATTCGATATGGAGGAAAATCCCAACCTGAAGGCCCAGGAGATACGGGACAAAATCAGTCAAACTCTGCCGCTTCTGCCTGACACAGTTAGTCAGCCTGTCGTCTCCATACTTGATCCAGATTCTGAACCCATTGTCTCGGTGATTGTATCCGGCCCCTGGCCAGTGGGTGAACTCACAGCCTTCGCCAAAGATGTCGTCAAAGAGCGTTTGCAGAGAGTACCTGGCGTTGGCAGCGTGATTCTTGTCGGGGGCCGCGAACGGGAAGTACGCATCTGGTTGAAAGCCCCACAAATGCGGGGTTACGGCGTAATTGCGGCCGATGTAATCAGCGCTATCCAGCGTGAGCATGCTGACATCCCTGGCGGCCGCCTGGATTACCACAGCGGGTCCACGGAACTGACCATCAAAACCATGGGCGAAGTAACCAGCTTAAAGGAGATGGGTGAAATCATTATTTCTCGCGATGGTAAGGCGATGGTGCGGTTGAGAGATGTTGCCGAAGTTGCGGATGGTCTGGAGGATGAGCGAAGCTACGCGGAGCTAGATGGTAAAACAGGAATAAGCCTCGAAATTCGCAAACAATCTGGAACCAATACCACCAGTATTGCCAAAGCAGTTAAGGCAGCGCTGACCAAACTTCAGACAGAAACACCAGCTGAAATCAACATTGTCACGGTAAGGGACAGTTCGCGATTTATCGGGTCCGCAGTGCGAGACGTGTCAAACGATATTTTGCTAGGCATCCTCCTGGTTGTCATTGTCACACTTTGCTTTTTACTCAGCGTACGCGCCACGCTAATTGTTGCAACCGCTATTCCAACGGCAATCATCGCTACTTTTTTCGCTTTCTACCTACTCGATTTTTCTATCAATATGGTATCGCTGATTGCCATATCACTGTGTGTCGGCCTGCTCGTAGACGATGCCATAGTTGTGCTGGAATCTATACACCGCGAAGTTGAAGCTGGGCTCGACCTCAATGAAGCTGCTTCAACGGGCACGCGAAAAGTTGCCACTGCCGTCATCGCATCCACCCTTTGTGTGATGGCGGTGTTCTTGCCGATTTCCTTTACCACAGGTCTGGTTGGTGTGTTTTTCTATCAATACGGTGTCACCATTGCTGTGGCAGTAGCACTATCTCTGTTTGTTTCCGTTACCCTTACGCCTATGTTGAGCTCTCGTTTGCTCAAAAAAAGTTCCGGCCACAGAGGAATGTTCGCGCTACTGGATAAGGGCTATGTACTTCTGGAAACAACCTACGTTAAGGGCGTTCGCTTCGCACTTCGCGCTCGCTGGCTTGTTCTGCTGTTGGCCGCTGCCACTGTCGGTATGGGTGTTTATAATGCGGGTCAGGTTCCCCTCTCATTTACGTCCGCAACCGATAGAAGCGAGTTTCTCGCCAAAGTCGAGCTTCCTCTGGGAACCGGTCTTACCCAGGCCAAGCGTGTTGCCACTCAAGTGAGTAAAACTGTCAGTGACCTGGAACATATTGAATTGGTGTTCACTGTTATTGGCTCCGGCGCTCAGGCCAAGGCAAACGAACTATCATTCTATTTTGGTCTGTCGCCGAAACAACAAAGGAGCAGTCATCAGTATGAAGTGATGGATGACGTCCGCACAGCGCTCGCTTTGGCCATACCCGATGCCAAGCACATCTCTTTGACAGATGTGCCCTGGATATCCGGAGGAGGATTCTTTGGTGCCGACATGGAGATGGCTTTAAGCGGCGATGATTTAGAACAACTTCGAACATACGCGGATACTATCACGAGCCAGATGGAAGAATCTGGCCTCTTCAGGGATATCAAGTCCAGCTATGAGCCAGGCAAGCCTGAATTGCAGGTTACGATAAACCGGCGCAGGGCCGCTGATTTGGGCATTTCGGTTCGAGATATCGCCGCTACTGTTGGAGCCACGATGGGTGGTGTAGATGTTACAAGTTACGAAGAGTTCGGTAATCGCTATGACGTGCGCCTGAGATATGCAGAAACGTACCGCGACGAGATCGGAAAGTTTGACCTCATTCAATTACGCGCGGCAGACAACAGCTTAATAGATTTCCGTAACGTCGCAGAGGTAAGCGTAACCAGTGGCCCGGCACAAATCGATCACTACAATCGGGCTCGAAAGATCGGTATTTCTGCAAACGCTCCCGCTGGGATCGCGACAGGCGAGCTGATGAAAAAAATGGATGAGATTATTAGTGATCTCGATATGGCTACAGGGTACGAGAGTTCATATCTAGGCACTTCAGAGCAAATCAATGATATTGTCGAGGCAATAATTTTTGCACTAACAATGTCGATGCTCAGTCTATACATGATTCTGGCTAGTCAATTCAACAGCTATACTCAACCAGTAGTGATCATGCTTACCGCTCCGCTGTCTTTTGTGGGCGCATTCAGCTTGCTCGCATGGACTAACTCCGAGCTTTCAGTCTTGACACAAATCGGTCTGGTCGCGCTGATGGGTCTGGTTATGAAAAACGGCATTCTTCTGGTGGACTATGCCAATCAGGCCATAGAGCAAGGCCACAGCGCAGCGGAAGCTATGATCGAAGCGGCTCATTTACGCTTACGCCCAGTACTGATGACTGCGTTCTCTACCATATTCGGTATGATCCCTATAGCGCTGGCCACGTCTGATGGCGCTGAGTTACGCACTTCAATGGGTATACTCGTAATAGGCGGACTAATTTCCTCAACCGTGCTTACCTTATTTGTTGTTCCAGTGGTTTACACATTACTCGCCGACGCCGAAAGTCAGCTTGCCCGTCTATTAAAATCGGAAATCTGAACAAGATGGATGCACTCCAACTGGAAAAAGTTTACGAGTTGTTCAGCGCCGGGATCGGTGCTCACAGTGATATGTCACTGAAATTTGTTTCTACTGAGGAAAACCGAGTCGTATTGGAAATGCCTTTCCAGGAAAAGCATGCAACAGCGCACGAAAATGGTTCGTTGCACCCTGGCGCTCTGGCAGCCGCACTGGACAGTGCCTGCGGTTTCGTAGTCCTTCAAAGCCTCGCGGTGCCACAGGCCATTGCGACCATCAACCTGCGAATCGACCACATACATCCCGCCCCCGTAGGCACTGATGTTCGAATCCAGGCGGAGTGCTACCAGCAGACTAACGAGTTTGCCTATGTCAGTGCATTCGCCAGCAGCCTGGACGGAAAAACGATGTTGTGTAACGCGCAAGGTATTTTCAAAATTGGCAGCCCAGGTCCTGCCCTGGATCGAAGCTTGCTCTATCGACGAGGTGATTGATCAGGATGGACAAACATCTACTCCAGTTTCTCGACGAGACGCCCTATGCGAAAAATTACGGGACCCAGCTTGTCAGATGCGAACCAGATGTCGAATGCCTGACTCCTTGGGCAGAGCATTTTACTGGTAACCCATTGTTGCAAGCGTGGCACGGAGGAGTAGTTGTAGGCGTTCTCGAGCTTACCGGGGCGTTGCAAGCTTTAAAGGTATCAGCCGACGAAGTGTGCCCACTCCTATCAGCCAACATCAATTTTCTACGTCCCACCAAGGGTGATCTAGCCGTGCATACACGCGCTTACCTTGTTCGAAGTGGCAGGCAGATTCTGAATATAGATGTCATCGCCTGGCAAATCTCGCTGCAAGAGCCCACTGCTGCGGCAACACTGACTTTTGCAAGACGTAGTTAGTCACCATCCTGCTGTTCGATTTAGCGCTAAATTCACGAAAAACCATCCCGTACCGCCTGCGTTCCGGCGCGAACTCATTAGCCGCTCGCCCGAGAGAATTCTCGGTAAGAGCCTGGAAGAACACTCTTTCCCCAAGGCAATGGTGGATTTTTGCGGGTACAAATGTGCAGTTTTCGTCTGGCGTTGATAGGGTTTTCACAGCGGAGCATATCGTTTTCCGCATCAAAACCCCACGTCACTAAGGCGCGAAGCGAGTAGTGACGTGGGCAGCGCACGCTCCGGCAATAAAGTCAGTAACAAATCGGGGCAATGTATTTCCCGGGGTGGTTACAGTGGAACCACCCCCTTAAAGGCGGATTTGGTCGTGCAAGAACTGTCAAATATGGCCAAACTGCCTTGACGTGAGCTTTCAGGGCGTTTGATGGCAGCAAGTTTTCGCGCTACCTGGCAGAAACCACGCCCGATTCAGGCGGAGTTCTCTGTGACACCCGTATTTCGTGTTCGTATAATCGCTCCCAACACTGAATTTTGTCGCTGCCACTGCGCTTAAAGTGGCAAGGAAGACCCCGCCTTGCGAAAGCGAACGGGGTAGGCAGAATCCGGGCATGTTGGAATCTGCCGAAAGCGTCACTCAGGGACACTATGACGCGTCGGTCAGTGATGACCGGGTCCATCTTCGAACCATAGCGATGCCGCTTCGTCGGGGTAACGCACCTTTAAATCTCTCCCGCTCGTTACGGGGATTGTTCCATAACCGCTGTTGATGGCCGGGCACTTGTGCCGGCCTGAATGACGGCAACTTCAATCACGCAAATGCACTGGCGGTCAGTGTGTTTTGCTCAACTCAATAAGGAGAAATCCACCCCCAGCCTAAGGCTGGATAACCGTTGGTTTGCACGGGCCAGTTTTCTCCAGAAAACACACCGAGTTGTCTAGGGCCAGACACATTCAGGTCAACCGGGATTGGTGTCCCGTGATCGTACCGCTCAGCGGGCCTGCGCAGCTTTTGTTGCCTGGTGATCAGAAACACTCACCGAAGGAAACAACACTATGAGAGATCTGAACTACCAATTGAAACTGCTATGCAGGCACAGCCATGAGGGAAGCTTTAAAACCCGGGCTGGCCGGGAAAGACAACTGACTGCCATTGCCAACCAATTACATGACCTGGGCTTCCGGGGTTTGAAGGCTACTTCTATCAAACAGAAACATGTCGAGGCGCTGGTAGAGCACTGGCTGGGACAAAACCTCTCTCCCGGGACCATCAAGAACCGGATGAGCTGTTTACGCTGGTGGGCGGAGAAGGTTAATAAGCGGGCCGCGGTGGCCGGCTCCAATGATTACTATGGAATACCCGACCGGCAGTTCGTGTCCGACACCAGTAAAGCCAAAGACTTGGCCGAGGAACAGCTAGCCCAGGTCAAGGATGAAAACGTAAGAATGAGCCTGCGGCTGCAACAGGCCTTCGGGCTGAGAAGAGAAGAAGGCATCAAGATCCAACCCCGCTGGGCCGACCGGGGCAAGTACCTGCACCTCAAGGCCAGTTGGACCAAGGGAGGACGAGAACGCACTGTACCCATCCGTACCCAGGCTCAACGCGCCCTGCTGGAACAGGCCAAGCGACTAGCCGGTTTCGGATCCCTGATCCCCCGAGGCCGGCAATACATCGAGCAACTGCGAATCTACGAGCGCCACACCGCCAATGCCGGGTTATCGAAAATGCACGGCCTGCGCCATGCCTATGCCCAGCAGCGGTATCGGGAGCTCACCGGTTGGGCATCACCCCATGCGGGTGGACCTGCCAAAGAGCAATTGACCGCATCACAACGACAGGCCGATCAGCGGGCCCGCTTGACCATCAGCGCCGAGTTGGGCCATGTCAGGGCCCAGATAACTGCTGTTTACGTAGGCAGATAGGGCATGCAGATCCAGCCCCGCCTGATCCGACTTCGCGATGCCCCTGCCTACCTGGGGATCAACAAGAATACATTTAATCGCGTGGTGCGCCCTACCCTGTCCGAGGTGTCCCTGGGCAATCAAACCATTCTCTTCGACAGACTTGAAATCGATGCCTGGGCGGAGGACTATATCCAACGCAACGGGCGTCGTCCTTTAGGCTCAATTCTGGAGGACGATTTATGTCAAAGCGCAACAAAATGCCGGGGCTCCGCCTTAAAAACGGGATCTGGCATATCGAAAAACGCTCGCAGTACGCCCCCGGTGGCTGGCTCCGCGAAAGCACAGGAGTATCTGGTCGCACTGAGGCAGAGCAAAAACTGATCCGTCGATTGGCGGAGATTCAAGAGGAGGCAAAGCAACAAGCCGCAGCGGTTTATACCTTCGAGGCAGCGGCACTGCGGTACCTCGAGGATATTGCACAGTCGTCATCGGCAGAAACGATAGCGATACACCTGGACCAGTTGTTCGTGTATATCGGCGCACTGCCCCTCGAGCAGGTCCACGATGGTACGTTAAAGCCATTCGTGGATGAAAGGCTCCGTCTGGGGAAGGCCGCGAAATCCATTAACAATGCGCTTGGTACAGCCAGTGCAGTTCTCAATCGCGCGGCGCGAGTATGGCGCAATGAGCAGGGGCTGCCGTGGCTAAGACAGGCACCGCCCAGACTCAGCCGGCTATCGCTCAAGGGGTGCCAGAAAAGACCGTACCCCTTGTCGTGGGAAGAGCAGGACAGGCTTTTTTCCAGGCTCCCCCGCCACCTGGCGGACGCTGCGATGTTTGCGGTGAATACGGGATGCCGGGAACAGGAGGTCTGCCAGCTGCGCTGGGCATGGGAGGTAAAACTGGATAATTTTTCCAGATCCGCCTTTGTCCTGCCCGAGTCGATCACCAAGACCAGTACCGAGCGGGTGGTGGTGCTCAACACGGTCGCGAAGGCAGTAGTCGATTCACGGCGAGGGATCCACGCGGATTTCGTGTTTACCTACCGGGGCAACCCGGTCGGGAAATTGCGGACCAGCGCGTGGATCCGGGCCTGGACGAAGGCCGGGTTACCGACGGACAGCACCATACTCAAAGGCGTTCACAATTTGCGCCATACGTTCGGCCGAAGGCTGCGAAGCGCGGCGGTTCCACTGGAAACACGCAAGGCGCTGCTGGGGCATGCCAGTGGTGATATCACCACCCACTACTCGGCAGCCGAACTCGGCGAACTGCTGGATGCCGCGGAGAAGGTGACCGATCGTGGGCGCGCGCAATCGCCCACCCTGACAGTGATAAAGCGGCAAAAGGAAGAAAGTGTCGGAAAACTGTCGGAAATGTGCAGGAAGGTTAGTGGCTGCTAAGCTGCAGACCCTTACGAAATTGGCGCGCCTGGCACGATTCGAACGTGCGACCGCCTGGTTCGTAGCCAGGTACTCTATCCAGCTGAGCTACAGGCGCGTGAGGGGCGCTACTATAAGGAGGGAGGCTGTGGAGGTCAAGGGCCTGGGGGCCTGGAGGCACTCCAAAACGGCACCTCCAGCAGCCAGTAGCGGCCTTAAAAAAACCGCCCCGGAGGGCGGTTGAGCGGTGCTGGACCTTGCCGGAAAAGGTTTGGAACCCTAGAAGACCGAGGTCAGTGTGAGCTTTTCGCGCCGGCTCTCAACCATGGCCGCGAACAGATTGCGATGTACCGCCCACGCCGTTGGGTTGCGCCGGGCCGCGGCATGAAAATCGCTCACTGCATCGCCCGTATTGCCCACCAGCAGGCGCATCACGCCGCGGTTGTTGAGGTGGCTCCAGGCCAGCGTGCCACTGTCCAGTTGCACGGCGATGTCACAGGCTCGCTCCGCCTTGTGGTAGTCCCCTTTTTCGTACCAGGCTCGGCAGATCAGTGAATACCCCTGCGCCTGATAGGTTGCATGCGTGAACGAATCGACACGCGAGCCGAGGAGGCTCAGAGCCTGGTCGGGTCGCCCGCGCTCCAGCGCCCGCTCCGCCTTGGTCAACAGGTTGGGACGATAGTGCTCGATGGCATCCGCATTCGCCCTGGCGTTCCAGAGCAACATGGTTACCGCCGCAAGACCAATAACAGTAATTAAAATGCGTGTGGATTTCATGGCGTATTCCTCCTCCTGTGGAGTGACGGTGTCCACTCTACCCATCGCTTAAATGTATAGATATACCAGAAATATATAGATACTATGCGTTTATGAATAGCAAAGACCCCCTGCGCGACTGGGCTGATATCCGGCTTTTTCTCGCCATTGTCGATCACGGTAGCCTGGTGGCCGCGGCCGAGCACCTCGATATCACGCAGCCCACGGTGGGGCGGCGCCTGGCGGCCATGGAAAAACGCTTCGGCACGCACCTGTTCGTACGCGCCGGGCGGCGCATGCAATTGACCGACGCCGGGGCCAGTATCCTGGAGAGCGCGCAGCGCATGGAACGCGAGATGCTGGCCATCGAGCGCTCCATCGAGGTGCAGTCCACCGAACTCTGCGGCGAGGTAATTGTCTCGGCCACCGAAGGTACCGGTACCGAATGGCTGACGCCCGTGCTGCTGGATTTTCACCGCCTCTATCCGGAGATCGTGGTGAAGGTACAGATCGAAAATCGCGCGGTAGACCTGGTGCACCGCGAGGCGGATGTGGCACTGCGGCTGGGCGAGCCTATGCAGCCAGACCTGATCGGCAAGCGGCTGATTACCGTGGGCTTTGGATTGTATGCCAGCCCGGCCTATCTGCAGCAGGCGCCTGTGCTGAATAGCCTGGAAGACCTGCAAGCGCACACGCTGGTGGGGCTCGATACCTCGTCCGGCCCGCGTATGCCGGCCAGCATGGCGTTTGCCGGGGCGGACGCCCTGCCGGGCACCTATGTCTATCTCACCAACAGCCCCGCCGCGCAGATGTCGGCGGTGCGTGCGGGCTTCGGTATCGGCGTGCTGTCACACCGCTGGGCTGCGATGACGGGCGATCTCACCCGCATCTTCCCTGAATACAGCGCCGCATCACTGGATCTCTGGCTGGTGACTCACGAAGAGCTGCGTTACAGCGCGCGCATTCGCGCCATCTACGATTTCATTGCGCAGCGCGTGATCGCAGACAGGCTGCTGTTTGAGCACGGCGCGCCCGCGGCATAATCTCAGGCGTCCACCACCCTCCCTAGCGTGGCGTCGCCCATGATCGTGGTGCGGTGGATCACCCGTTCCACACCGGGCGGCGTGCCGGTGGCGCAGTGCATGGCGCGCCAGTTGTCCCACAGCACCATGTCGCCCGGCGCCCAGCGGTGGAAGTAGTGGAACTCGGGTTTGCGCGTGTGCGCCACCAGCCGTTCGAGCAGCTCGACGGCCTCGTCGTTGGACAGCCCCACCTTGTGCGGCGCCACCATGCGTTCCAGAAACTGCTCGCAGATTTCCAGCACCTTGCGGCCCGTCACCGGGTGTGTGACCACAGCCGGGTAGGCGACCTCCGGGAAATTCGGAAACTGGATATCGGCGGGCTTGCGCGGACTATAAGCGCTCGGTTCATAGCCCTCGGTATCCACGTAGCGCATATGCCGGCGCTGCATGCTGAAGGCGTAGGTCACTTCCACCGTGTCGATCAGCGCTTTGGTATCGTCGTCCAGCGCGTCATAGGCCTTGGCGAGATCGCCGAAACCGGTGAGGCCGTCTTCCTCGGCGCACACCACCGCGCGCAACAGGGCGCCACGGTTGGGCTTGCCCGTGTAGTGCAGATCCATGTGCCAGTCCAGCTTGCCCACTATATCGCGACCGTTGTAGCGGGCGACCATGTACTTTTCCTTTTCCGGGTCGTTCACCAGGGTGAACAACTCCGGGTACTCCTTGGAGGTGGTGGCCGCGAGTGGATGCATCTCCAGCTCCCCGAACACGCGGCTGAAGGCGATCTGGTTCTGCGGGTTCACGTCCTGCCCGCGAAACACCAGAATGGCGTGCTCGTTCCACAAATCCACCAGCTCGGCGGCCAGCCCGCTGTCGATCGGCTGCGTGATATCAAACCCTGAGACTTCAACGCCGACGTTGTCGAGCGCCCTGATTGTAAGTGCCATCGATGTTCCTTTTATCAGTCCAGTACCGCGGGGTCGGCCCGCAACTCCCTGCGAGCCATCGCCTCCCACAAAAAAGGAAAGCCGTTGGCATCGGGCAGCGCAATTTCCGCTACCTGTTCGTCGGTTAGCGGCACGCCACCGCCCACCATTTCCAGCTCATAGGCGCGTTTGCTGCGCCACTCCAGCGTGGCAACCCGCAGGTGGGCCTGGCGCAAATCCCGCGCCACGACCAGTGAGCCGTGGTTGGCGAGCAATGCCCATTTGGCATCGCCCAGCGCCTTCGCCGCGGCGAGGCTCTTGTCTTCATTCTCGAAGGTGCCGGCATATTCATTGTATAGCGGCAGCGGGCCATCCACGTAGGCGCCCGCCTGGTCGTACACCGGGGGTACCCGGTGCATATTGGCCCAGATGCCGCTCCACTGTGCGTGGTTGTGAATCACCACGTTCACCTCCGGGCGCAGCCGGTGCAGTTGCAGGTGCAGACCCACCGCCGGTGTGATGTTCCACTCGCCTTCGAGCACCTTGCCCGATTCGTCGAGGGTGATGATATCGCTGGCGCAGAGCTCGTCCCAGGCCAGCTCCCAGGGGTTGGCGAGAATGCGGCCATCCTCCAGGCGATAGGTAATGTGGCCGGCGATATGTTCGTTCCAGCCCTCCCGAAACAGCATGCGGCACATCAGCGCAACCTGCGCCTGCGGGCTCAACGCGGGCAGCAGCGGCAGGCGCCCGGGATTCGGGGCAAACATTTTGATGACGTCGGCGTTGATTCCGGCTATCTGGTGCATAAGGTTACCTCCAGCCCTTACTGTACAAAGCCCGCCGAGGAGTTCATATACAGACGAATTGGCCACACGGAATTTTTCCCGAGGCGGATCACCAGGCCATACCGATCGTTGTCATAATCCTCTACCCACTCGTAGGTCATCTCGATCGGTTCGGGCGCATCCGGACGCCTGCCGACAACTACCACCTCCTCCATCACCGTGCTCTCACCGATCGCGGATTTGGGCACCGCGAGGGTGATTTTGCGGGTCTCTACAGATTCGGCATCGTCAACGTCTACCACTTCCATGCCGGTAGCAACATCAATGTGGCCCTTCACGAGTTCGATCCAGTCGGATTCCATCGACTCGTCGGCGGCCAGCGCCAGCCCCGCAGCGAGTGCCAGCGCGAGTAGCGGCAGGCTTCGCATTCCATGTGAGAACAAGCGTTTAATCATGACGATTCCTTTTGAGCGGACCATTAAAAGCCCAGCATAACGCACTTTATCTTGCGGAAAAATCGTACCCCGGTGGCGTGTCGAAGGGCGCCTGGCCGCGCCGCCTGCGCAGCCAGTTGAGAGCCCGCATCACCCCGCGCCGCATCACCAGCCAGCGCTCAAGCCTGTATTTTCCGGGAAAGTTCATCAGCAGCAGGCCAGCCATCAGGGTCAGAAGGCCCTGGCCGGGCGTCACCAGCATGATAATGCCCAGCGCCACCAGCAGGCTGCCAAGCAGATTCATCATCAGCGCGATGAATATCGTGTAGAGCGGCGCCCGCGGCATGCCATGCAATGCCGCACGCCGTTCACGCGAAAAATAGTCGTGCGGCAGCCGGGCCACAACCCAGGGCACCGCCGCGAGCGTTGCCAGAAAAACGAACACAGAGGCAGCGCTGGCGATCAGCAATAATTCCTGCCAGTGAGGGAATGGATCCATGGCGCCATCCTACCAGCTTGCCCGGTGCCAGTGCCTGCATGGCGCAACGGGGTTTTGCCACAATAGTGCCGTTGGCATCATACCGGTGAGACCGCATAATGCCCCCCGGAAACAGCCGCCACACCCGTGACCATAGCGCGGGTGCCGGCACCACGCATCACCGCCGCACAGCGCGGTAACAACACGGGCACCGCCATGACCCTGGCCCTTTCAGTACTCGACCAGTCACTTGCCCGCTCGGCGGATCAGGCCTCCGCCGCGCTGCAGGAAACACTGCAAATGGCGCGCTGGTGTGAACAGCTCGGCTACACCCGCTTCTGGGTTTCCGAGCACCACGCCTTTCCCACGGTGGCGGGTAGCGCTCCGGAAGTGTTGCTGGCGGCCATCGGTGCGGCAACCCAGAGCATCCGCATCGGCTCCGGTGGCATCATGCTGCCCCACTACAGCCCCTACAAAATCGCCGAGGTCTTCTCCCTGCTCTCGAGCCTGTATCCGGGGCGGATCGACCTCGGCATCGGCCGCGCGCCGGGCGCGGACATGCCCACGGCCACGGCGCTGGCGGGCGGTCGTCGCCCGCGCTTTGAGGATTTTCCGCAGCTCAGCGCCGAGCTGGCGCACTATTTGTGGGAAGAGCATACGCAACCGGTGGTGAGCCCGCGCCCGCAGGAAAAAATCCCCCTGTGGATGCTCGGTTCCAGTGCCGACAGTGCCGTGCTGGCCGCCGAGCGCGGGCTGCCCTATAACCTCGGGCTGTTCATCAACCCGCAGGCCGACAGCCGCCTGATCGGCCATTACAAAAAGCACTTCCGTCCCAGCGCACTGCAAGCCGAGCCCTATGCAATTCTGGCACTCAGCGTATTCTGCGCAGACTCGGAGGAGAGGGCCCGCCTGCTGCAACTGACCTACGACATCAACCTCCTGCGGTTTTTCAGCGGGCAATCGGACGGGCGCTCACTCACACCCGAGGAGGTCGCCAACTATCCCATCGGGCCGCAGGAAGAAGCCTTCATTGCCAGCCGTGTGCCGGGCAGGGCTACCGGTACGCCAGCGCAGGTACGCGCGCGCCTGGAGTATCTGGCCGAACTGCATCAGGCGGACGAAATCATGGCCGTCAGCAATATGTACTACTGTGAAGATCGCAAGCGCTGCTTTGAGTTGTTGCGTGACAGCTTCGCCAACGATTGACATAAGACATCGAAAACCGCAGCCACTGGCCGCATACTTCCGGCCAGTTCGCAAGGAGAAGCGATCGCCGTGAAGAAGATCATCGCATTGCTGGCAGGCCTCGGCGTGGTAGTGGCGGGTATCTGGCTGATGAATCAGCAACCGCCGCCCGAAGTCGCGCTGCACAGCGTTAGCCGCGGCCTGGTAGAGAGAACCGTCTCCAACACCCGCGCCGGCACCGTGGAGGCCTGTCGCAGATCCAAACTCTCGATGCCCATCGGCGGGCGCGTGGATACCCTTGCCGTGGATGAGGGCGACCGCGTGGAAGCGGGTCAGGTACTGCTGTCATTGTGGAACAAGGATCGCCAGGCGATGGCTGCGCAGGCGCGCGCGCAACTGCTGGCCGCCGAGAGTCGCAGCAGACAGGTGTGTGTCGAAGGGGCCAACGCGCAGCGCGAGGCGCGCCGGCTCGACACGCTTCAGGCGAGGAACCTCGCGTCCAAAGAGGCCGCGGAGCTCGGCCGTACGCGCGCCGAGGCCGGCCAGTTCGCCTGCCAGGCGGCGCGCGATGAGGCGCAGGTGGCGAGCGCCAACGTCGACATGAACGAGGTGCTGCTGGAAGAAACCTACCTGCGCGCGCCCTTTGCCGGCGTGATCGCGAAAATCAATGGCGAAATCGGCGAGTACGTCACGCCCTCCCCGCCCGGTGTTGCCACCCCTCCGGCCGTAGACCTGATCGACTATAGCTGCCTGTACGT
>TARA_R110000823_G_scaffold72789_5_pt1 | contig 52280 bp, 37 predicted proteins | sample TARA_R110000823 | Tara Oceans TARA_R110000823 (sample SAMEA4397722) | marine metagenome | biome: Polar Biome; feature: [DCM] deep chlorophyll maximum layer (ENVO:01000326); material: water (ENVO:00002006), including particulate matter (ENVO:01000060) such as... | depth 20 m | reverse complement strand
AACTGCTGGGAAAACAGGGTTTACTTCTGGCAACGCTACAGTAAACTATGACGATACCGTTGTTCTAGATATTAATTAAAGACTTTCGATTGATAATAGATCATTTTGTGAAAAATGTAAACCTAAAATAAGTAAGGGTATGGAATCCACAATTATCATGCGACCCTTGTTGGAATAATTCAATAAAGAACTATAAGGACAATAAAGTGATAGAAATTAAATAGAAACCCGCTATCAATAACTTCTTAAAAAAATTATGGCAAGTCAATGTAACAAAATTAAATTTTATGTTTTCGTAATTGTACTAGGTCTTACGCATTTTTGTGGTGCCCAACAAGAGCGACCCAATATCTTAGTTATTTTATGCGATGACTTGGGATATTCCGATGTTGGTTTCAACGGATCTACAGATATAATTACTCCTGAAGTAGATAAATTAGCACAAAACGGGGCAGTTTTCACTTCGGCCTATGTCGCCCATCCGTTCTGTGGGCCAAGTCGCTCCGCGTTGTTGACAGGGCGATATCCACATCTATTGGGAACAGGATATAACCTCGTTCATAACAGTAGTCAAGATGACAAGGATAATATGGGCGTTCCCCTAAGTGAAACTTATATATCCAAATTGTTACAGGATGCTGGGTATTTTACGGGCGTGGTTGGCAAATGGCATCTCGGGGCAGCACCTAAATTTCATCCCAACAAAAGAGGATTTACCGATTTTTATGGATTTCTAGGAGGTGGCCACAATTATTTCCCCAAAAAATACCAGAAGGCTTATCAGGAACAGCTCAAAGCAGGAAAAAAAGAAATTGTTGATTATCTGCATCCTTTGGAACACAATGGCAAACCCGTTAAAGAAACAGAATATTTGACCGATGCATTTACAAGGGAGGCCATTCGCGAAATAAAAACGGCTACGGATAAAAAAATACCTTTTTTTATCTTTTTGTCCTATAATGCACCTCATGTTCCATTACAGGCAAAGACTGAAGATCTACAAAAGTATATGGGCATCAAAGACGAAAACAGAAGAACCTATGCCGCTATGGTAAGTGCTATTGATCGGGGTGTCGGGCAGGTCGTCAAGACCTTAAAAGAAACTGAACAATTCCATAATACCTTGATTGTTTTTCTAAGTGATAATGGTGGAAATTCTGATAACGGTGCTAACAATTACCCGCTAAAAGGTATAAAAGGCGATACTTGGGAAGGCGGTTATCGTGTACCCATGCTTTTTCATTGGCCACAAAAAATAGCGAAAGGAAAACGGATTGATTTCCCGGTATCGGCGCTTGATCTTTACCCCACATTTGTAAGTCTTGCAAACACCAATGTTCCCAAAGACAAGAAACTGAGCGGCCAGGATATCATGGATGCAGTATTGACCGGCACAGACAAAAATCTTAAGAATCGCATGATCTACGCCTTGCGCTACCGTATGGGATATTGCGACGTAGGCGGACGGCAAGGCAATTGGAAAATTACCCGAATGGCCAATGATCCCTGGAGGCTCTATAATGTGTCAGACGATATTGGTGAAAAGAAAGATTTGAGTCGTAAATATCCGGAACGACTTAAAAAAATGATTGCTAAAACAGCGGAATGGACCAAGGGCTTCGTTCGCCCTTTATGGTTCTTCTCTTTAAGGGATGAGGAGTTGTGGGATAGTGGTGAGATGCCCCGATATGACCAGACTTTTGAAATTGAAAGATTGCTACTTCCTCCGACTAAAAAATAGCCCTTATTCTAATATTATATAAAATATTGAAAGTTTTAAAACAATGTTATAGCCAAAATGGAAATCAAATATTCAAAGTCCATTTTGAGAAATTAAAGCACATAGGCACAGCAAACCAAATTCATGGAATTGATTAAAAAAGTAAAAAGAATGACCCTATTTTCAAGTATTTTTCGAATAACGCTTTTGTTGACCGTTTTTTTTTCATGCAAAAACCCTTCAAAACCTGGAGAGAATGTCGAAAAAAAACCATCCAAACCCAACATCGTTTACATTCTTGCCGATGATATGGGCTATGGAGACTTGTCCTCCCTAAATCCGAATTCGGGTATCCGAACGCCACAGATGGACAAGATAGTGAAAGAAGGCATCCATTTTACGGATGCGCATTCCAATTCATCCGTTTGCACCCCAACCCGATATGGCATACTTACGGGCAGGTACGCATGGCGGAGCCGTTTAAAGACCGGGGTGCTTTGGGGCTACGATCCCCCGTTGATAGAAGAAGACCGCGAGACCGTTGCATCTTTCTTGAGGCGCAATGGCTATACTACCGCCTGTATCGGCAAGTGGCATCTGGGATTGGGGTGGCAGCCCAAAAATTATAATAAACCCATTGCCAAGTATGAGTGGGACAAAGTTTTTGAAAAAGGGGACGACAGCAATGTAGATTTCAGCAAATCGGTAAGTGGGCCAAATGAACTGGGCTTCGATTACTCTTATATCATACCCTCCTCATTGGACATGACCCCATACCTCTATTTGGAGAACGGAAAAGCGGTGGAGCTGCCAACAGCTTACACCGAAGGTAAAAGCGAGAAGAAGGACGGTCGAGGGGTTTTTTGGCGGCCTGGCGAAGTAGCCCCCCACTTTGTTTTTGAGCAGGTGCTTGAGAATGTTACCGAAAAGACGGTGTCCTATATCGAACGACAAAAAGATTCGAAAACTCCATTTTTCATATATTTTCCATTAACTGCTCCGCATACTCCGTGGCTTCCCTCGGAGGCAGCAAAAGGTTCCTCTAATGCGGGGCGTTATGGCGATTTTGTGACCATGGTGGACAAGGCCGTGGGATCTGTAATGGAAGCCCTTGAAAAAGCAGGGAAGGCAGAGAACACATTGGTTATCGTAACCTCTGACAACGGCTCACATTGGAAGCCGGAAGACAAAAAAAACTCTGCACATCGTGCAAACTATCAGTTCAAGGGACAAAAAGCCGATATCTACGAAGGGGGGCACCGTATTCCATATATCGCAAAATGGCCTGGAAAAATAACGCGGGGATCGAGTTCCGATCAAGTAATGTGCACCACAGATCTTTTGGCAACCCTTTCGGGCATCGTGGGCAAACCATTATCTCCCGAAGCGGGGGAAGACAGCTATAACATGTTGCCCGCCTACTTACAAACGGCAGAAGCGCCAATTCGCGACTATACCGTTCATCATTCCCTCGACGGCTTCTTTTCCATTCGAAAAGGAAAATGGAAACTGACCACTAAGCTGGGTTCTGGAGGGTTCAGCGCCCCAGTAGAAATTAAGCCCCAAAAAGGGGAGGCAACCGGTACCTTGTACGATATGGAAACCGATATCTCTGAAAAAAACAATCTATACGATCAATATCCGGAGGTTGTAAAAGAGCTTTCGGTATTGTTGAAGAAAGTCAAACAAGATGGGTAAAGACGGATGACCATTTTTATTGAAATATAAAAATATGGGTTGGTGTGTAACAATAAGTCAATTCCTGTTGAATAAAAATAGTGGTTTAAAACATTCATTATGAAATCTATGCTAAAACTAGCTGGCATCTATAAAAAAATAATAGTTCTGGCAATAGTGCTGTTAAGTACGGTTTATTTGGGGTATTGTATTACCCGGTCATTAAATTGGGAACAGAAAACAAAACCTCCAAACATTATTTTTATCATGGCGGATGACCTAGGCTGGCAAGATGTTGGTTTTATGGGAAGTAAATGGTTTGAAACGCCCAACCTTGATAAATTATCCAAGGAGAGCATGGTTTTTACTCAAGCCTATATGTACCCGACCTGTTCCCCTTCCCGGGCAGCATTGTTGACCGGGAAACAATCTTTTAGGACAGGAGTGTACAATGTACCCGTACTGGAAAGAGGGAATGCCCAGGATAACATTTTTTCCCGATGGACCTTGGAAAAACACCATACCCTTTATTCCGAACCTTTAAGGGATATTGGATATAAATTGGCTCATATAGGAAAATGGCATCTTGTAGGGCCTTGGCCCGACGAAGAAAAGAATTATCCCTTTAAAGAGAAATTAAGATCTGATACCGGGGGTGATTTTAGTTGGCTAGAAAATCATCTTTCGAAAGAAGTTCAACAATATTATCCGACTGGCAGGGGTTTTCAGGAGAATATTGGAGGTACTTGGTGGGGAGATCCGTCAAGAGGATATATAAAAGAATACAAATCCAAAAGTGGGGGGTACGTCGCACCATTTAAGAATCCATTTATTAATCCAAAGGAAAGTGATAAATGGCTTACCGATCGTTTGACGGATGAAGCCTTAAATTTTATAAGCAAAAATAAAGAAAAGCCTTTTTTTGTGAACCTTTTTTATTATGCCCCCCATCGTCCTACCCGGGCGCGTAGTAAAGAGTTGCTTCAAAAATTTTTAAATAAACCGGGCGATACCATTACCGGGCAGGGAGAGGAAAATAGGGAAGAAATAGCCGCATATGCGACCATGGTACATTCTGTGGATGAAAACGTTCAAAGAATTCTTGACTATTTGGATAAAGAAGGGTTGCGTAAAAACACTATAATTATTTTTACATCCGATAATGGTTTTAATGGTCTGCAAAGTACAAACAAGAGGCTGCGCTCAGCTAAAGGGAGTGTATATGAGGGTGGACTAAGGGTGCCATTGCTCGTTAATTGGCAAAATAAGATTCAACCCGAACGAAACGATCAGCTTATAAGTGTTGTAGATTATTTTCCAACATTTCTGGAATTGGCTGGAATAACCAATTATAAGAAAACACTCGATGGAAATAGTTTTGTTCCCTTGTTAAAAGGAAAGAAGATGAAAGAACGTACCTTATTTTGGCATTTGGCCAGTTCCTATAAGGATCCACCATGCAGTATCATTCGAAAAGGGCCTTGGAAACTAATTCAGTTTTTATTGGACGGGAAGAGTGAACTCTATAATATAGATGAGGACCTAAAAGAAACGACCAATTTAATTCATAAGGAACCCGAGATAACCGAAGAATTGTTAAATGAACTGACTAGTTGGAGGAGAAAAAACAAGGTGCCACTTCCTCCGTCCAGTCAACTGGCGTATTGAACCGTCCAGTTTTGATTGAAAATTTGCGTCATTCCCAATAGACGGTTTATCGATTACTTTAATTGCAAATTAATACCACGATAAAATGAAAAATATCAGAGAATCTATTTGTCTTTTAATAATAGCGATTGCTCCATGGGTGCTAGCTGCCCAAAATGAACATAAGACCCTTAAAATAGGATCTGAAGATATGACATGGGGCTATCAAGGCGCTGGAAAGGATATTACGTTGGAAATTCCAATAGACTTGAGTAGTGAAGTATCGGTAGTTGCGGCGACCCTACATATATCTGAAAACGAAATGCGGGAAATACCCAATACGATTACTATAAAATTGATGGATGCCGATACGGATATTAATTGGAGACCCGGTTCATGGGATTGGCATGAGGACAATGGATTTCTACAAAGTAGTCCGTCACTACAAGAATTATTGCAGGAAGTCGTAACGAACAAAAGTAACTGGGTCCGAGGAGGTAAAATTCGTTTTTTATTTTCCGGTTTTCAGTCTAAACCCATTACAAGAGCGACCCTATCTCCTGATGCCAAGGGTTTTATTGAGATCACCTATGAAGATCTGAATCAGGACGAGATAGTAGAAGAGCAGATCGAAGTGCGGCTTGATCCTTCCGAACCAGATGAATCGGGTCTGTTGATTTACCCCAACCCCACCTATGGTAATTTGAATGCTGAATTTAAGAATGTTGAAGAAGTTACAGCATGGCGAATTTATGATTTCACAGGTAGGGAAATAATAAGCCAAAACCTTACCAAAGCTCGCAAGAATACAGGAATAAATGCTTCGACTCTTAAGCCCGGATTGTATATAATCCGGTTAGTAGATGGCGATGGGGAGGTTCATTTCAAAAAGTTTATGAAGCAGTAATTAAAGTTTTTTAAGCTGGTGACCAAATTTAGCTGGGATCAAATGGAAACAAATAAAAGAAATTATTAATTAATAAGTTCGATTTAAGATGAAATGCAAATAACGTTCTAAAGATTAATAAAAGTTAATGTCTGTTTCTCCTCGAGCGCAGTCGAGAGGTTTTGATAAAATGAAGTCTCGACTCCGCTCGACCAGACAAACCTCGATTGCGACCCTTGAAGACTAAGAATGATCGACCTGACAACATTAACAGTTAAAAATCAGTCTAACTTTCTTTCAACAATTCAAACTATATAAGTCCATGCTAAGGTTTAATATATCCATTTTCTCCTTTCTTTTAGTATGCACTGTTTCTTGTCAAAAAAAGGAAAGTAGCGCCCAACCCAATATTGTTTTCATCCTTGCCGATGATCTGGGCTATACCGATCTGAGTTGTATGGGCAGTACCTACTATGAAACACCGAATATCGACAGGATAGCAGATCAAGGAACTATTTTCACCAACGGATATGCGGCCAGTAGGGTCTGTAGCCCCTCACGGGCAAGTATAATGTCCGGTAAATTTCCTGCTAGGCACGATATTACGGTACATATCGGATCTCCTTCTGGTGAAACATGGCGAAGAAGGAATCGCTTTACCAAACTGCTTCCTGCCGAATATACCCATAACCTGCCCAAGGAATATATTACAATGCCCGAAGCCCTGAAACAGTTGGGATATAAAACTTTTTTTGCCGGAAAATGGCATTTGGGGAACAAAGGTTCCTGGCCAGAAGATCACGGATTCGATATCAATGTTGGCGGATGGACATCGGGAGGACCTAGGGGAGGGTATTTTTCCCCTTATGAAAATCCAAATCTAGAAAACGGAAACGATGGGGAGAACCTTTCACATCGCCTTGCCAAGGAAACGGTGAAATTCATTCAAGAAAATAATCCGCAGAAAACCGGAAAACCCTTTTTTGCCTATCTCTCCTTTTATGCGGTGCATTCGCCCATTCAGACCACACAGAAAAAATGGAAGAAATACAGGGATAAAGCGGAACAACATGGGGTAGCGGAAAGTGCCTTTAGCATGGAAAAATTTTTACCCATTCGCCAGGTGCAGGACAATCCCATTTATGCAGGTTTGGTAGAACAAATGGATGAAGCTGTTGGGCAGGTACTTTCAGCCCTGGATGAGTTGGGGCTTGAGGAAAATACTATTGTCGTGTTTACGTCCGACAATGGCGGGGTAGCTGCCGGGGATAATTTTTCTACCAGTAACAAACCCTTGCGAGCAGGTAAAGGGTACCAGTTTGAGGGCGGTATCAGGGAACCTTATTTTATCAAAATTCCCGGTCTCTCCAAAGGAGGTGATAAAATTGATTATCCCGTTTCAGGCACAGATTTTTATCCCACATTTTTGGAGTTGGCAGGTGGCCAACAACTTCCCAGGGAACATAATGATGGCATTAGCCTTCTTCCTTTGTTTAAAGGGGAAACGCTGGGCGAGCGGGCCCTTATCTGGCATTTTCCGCATTATGGTAACCAGGGAGGAGAACCTTCCTCCATTATTCGTCGGGGCAACTGGAAACTAATCCATTACTATGAGGACGGAAGAAAAGAACTCTATAACTTGTCTAAAGACATTGGTGAGACAACGGATCTTTCGGAGGCCTACCCTGATAAAGTGCAAGAGCTGGATAAAGAATTGTTCAATTATCTAACAGAGGTAGGGGCAAAATATGCAAAACCTGACCCTGAATATTCCGAAGAGAAGGCTAGGGAACTTTTGCACGAAATGGAATACGAAAAAATGCCTGCATTGGAAAAACAACGGATGGAGATGTTGTCCAATGATTTTGAACCCAATAACGACTGGTGGGGCAATACGGTGACCAAAGACTAAAAATGTATAAGCAAAAATTAAAACTAATATGATAATGTGGAGAATGTTCTTTTTTATTGCCTTGTTGACAGGGTTCGTGTCCTGTCAAAAATCTCTTAATAATTTCAACCTAACATCTCCGGATGGTAATATCGATCTTAGAATTTCACTGGTTGATAGTACCCTCAATTATCGGCTTAATTGGTCTGGAAAGGAGATACTTGGAGCTTCTGAATTGGAAATATTCGCTGACTCTAAAGTAAAAGTATTAAACTCTCGGATCGTTGAGTACGATAGTACATGGAATACTGTGTGGGGACAATATAGCAACATACGGAACAATTATAAAGAACTTGTACTTGATATTCAAAGTAACAAGGTGAAAGGGAAATTTATGGCAAGGGCCTATAACGAAGGGGTCGCTTTCCGTTTTGTACTTGCCGATGGGGCAAAACCAAAGGAGGCGGTACTTAGTTGTTCGTATACCTTGCCAGATGGGAGTACCTTTTTTGCGCCTAGGGGGGAACATGAACCTTTGGGCCCCCTTAGCCTTACAGATTTAAGGGCCTATCATTCGGCAGAAACGGATAAGGGCCCCGGAACAAAAATTAGTGTGCCTTTACTTGTTGAAACACCGGACCATTTGTATATAGCACTTATGGAATCTGACCTGTATGCAGCAAATGGCTTTAATTCTATGAATCTTGGTACTAATTTAGAGACTGGAAAAGTAGAATCTATTAACAGCGTTGAATTAAGTGAAGAAAGCCTTACTACTCCATGGAGATTAATTCTTTTAGGCAAATCAGCTGGGGATTTAGTAGTGAATACCACTGCCATGAATTTGGCAACTCCATGTCAATTGGAAAATATAGATTGGATTAAACCGGGAAAAAGTGTATGGGATTGGCGTGTACATGGATATACTGCTCCCGATGGCTTTATCTATGGGATCAATACTGAAAGTTACCTTCGTTTCATTGATTTTGCGGCTGATAAAAGTATTGAGTATTTTATGATTGATAGTGAATGGTATAGTGGACATACTGAAGGAAAATTCAAAGTCAGGGATGATTTGGATATCGCAAAAGTGATGGATTACGCCAAAGAAAAAAAAGTTGATGTTATTTTATATTATGACAGAAAAAAGGGTGATTTTGGAGACACTCAGTTATATCCTTATTTTCAATCGCTCGGCGCCAAAGGAATAAAGTATGGATTTATGGGCGATAATCCAGATTTTTCTCGGGGAGCCATTAAGAAAAGTGCAGCAAACGAGTTGTTGATAGACTTCCATGATGGACCGGTACCTTATACGGGAATACGACGTACCTACCCTAATGCCATTACCCGGGAATACTGCCATGCCCAACAAGATTCACGTAGGGCCTTTACGCCTGAAGCCTTCATTAAAATGGCACTGATCAACGCCATTACTGGTCCTTTGGATATGAACAACGGTAACTTTGATTTAACGGGGATCAATAGTGGTTTGCGACATAAAGGGCCACTGGAAAAAAATACTTATTTATCAACAGTGGCTTCCGAAGCAGCACGTACATTAGTTATTTTTAGTGGTTTGGTCTGTATCCCAGATGCCCCGGAAGCGTATGAGGCCAAGGCGGACCTATTCGAATTTATTCAAAAAATGCCTGTTGGTAAATGGGACGAAAGCCTGATTCCACATTCAAAAATAGGGGAATATATTACGACGGCAAGACGCCATGGTAAAGAATGGTTTATTGGCAGTGTGTACAATCAAAAAGGGGGAGTATTGGATATTGGGCTCAACTTTTTGGAAGCAGGTCAAGAGTATGAGGTAACGTATTACGAGGATACCCCGGAAACCCATTGCAAAACTAATCCAGAAGCTTATCAGGTGCGGAACGGAAAGGTAAAAAAAGATGATGTAATAAAGGCTGTAATGGCTCCAGGGGGTGGACATTGTATGTGGATAAGACCTGTTGGTCAGGGAAAGGATTCCGATTCGAGTACTATTAAGTAAGAGGCATTTGATATTGGGATTATTTGGTTTGATAAAATTGATCTACAATATGGATTTGATGGTTACTTTTATATAAGTTAAAGGTCAACACTCAAAAAATCGGCAGACAGGCTTGCCCCGAGGTAGTTTGCTCTATTAGGCCTATACGGGATAACAAAAAGATGCGGGAAACTTTTAAACCCCTATTCGATAAATATAAGGTAGACCTTGTATTGCAGGGACATGACCATGCCTATGCCCGGGACAGGTAAAAAATAGAGGGACCGGATATAGCACAGGATAATGGTAGGGAAACAAATATTAATGCTTGGGGAGTGGAAAAAATGCCCCATGCCTTTATCATTGCTAAGGATGGTTACTTGTCATGGATAAAAAGAGATACCATGCCAATTTATCTAGGCAAGTGTGTCCTCTCCGATTTTGCTTCCTGCCCGGCAGTGATGGAACACAAAATCGTCCGAGGTAAAACGTTCATTGGTCTTGCTGCTCTGGACATGCTCCCCTAAGCAGAGCTCACTGTTGATGGCCAAAACATCAAAGAGGTTCTCCCCGATGGAAATCTCAGATCTGTCCAATAGGATATCTGTATCAATACCCTCATTGAACCCATTGAAATAATTGCCGGTAATGGATAGGATTTCCTTTTCGGCCAAAGGAACAAACTGCATTTTTCGACTGTTGTTGATAAAGGAAACAGAGTCGTTTACGGAGTCCATAAAACTTTTGATCTGGTCGTCCAGTTCCTGGGGAATTCCTTGGGGCACCTTACGGAAGGGGTTCACATATTTGGCGTTGTTCAAGGTTTTGTTCTTGGTAAGGATGTAAAACAGAAAGCACCTATGTTCTATATACTCCCGCCCTTTGAAATGCTTATATGTAGCCTTGGCCAGAAAGGTGGTATTGGGCAGGTTTTCAGAAGTGTATTGCTTTTTTAAATATACATCCTGTTTGTGGATTACACATCCGATGGGCAACGATTTGATAGCTTGAAACCAGGTGCTGTGGATATCCTCAAAATCCTTTTCGGAAAGGGAATGGATCTCTGGCAAGGAACCCTCATAACATAGAATTATATTGCCATTATTGGAAAAGACCATATTGGATCTAATATCCGCAATAGGATGGTGTGATGATAAATTAATCTTGTCCATAAGTAAGTAATGACGATTTCTTATTACTAATGATTTTTGGGAATATCCCCCACAGGGTAATTGGTTGGGGGTTGTTCGTAATCCTGATCAAGGCTATATAAAGGATAGCATTGAATGCCAATACACCCATGATCATTGCAAGGCTGAATGAGAAAATGATGACCATTAAAGAACCGACCACGCAAATCATTTGTAGGGCGAAAAAGGAGATGGACAGGCCGAATATCATGGCCTGTTTTCTGATGTTGCGATATACCTCGAACCTCTTCATTAAACAACTATTCCTATTAAGTAGGTAAAGATGCCGACCACTGCCCCTGCGATAAGGACAAAGACCAATACCCGGGTAATACCTTTTTTAAGATCTGAATTTTCGCCAAAGAAATGGCCGGCATTGAACAGGAAGCCAATAAGGAAAATGACACCAAGGATAATGGGGAAGATGGTCCTGATGGTATCCGAGACATCATTAACGGAGTCCTCAATTCCCCCGATTTGGGCAAAAGTTGACCCCGTCGTCATAAGTAAGAGTAAGAGAGTTTTAAGTGGTTTATTCATGACTGTTCGTTTTTTATGCTCCCCTAATAATGTAGGAAAGACCGATTGATGAATTATTCATTATGGAATTTCTAAAGGATGGAGTAAATCGATAGGGATCGAATAAATTTTAACAGTCGAAAGCGTTAAAATTTCACCGATTGGAACCGAATTCAACGAAACGATGAAAATTGTGCAACACGCACTTTAAAATTCGATCAGTATGAAGCATTTTTGGATAGTTTGCCTTTGGATGGGATTTGCCCTGTTTTGCAATCCTACTGTTGCACAGGAACACAAACAACAAATAGTAGTCCTGGATCCCGGACATGGGGGAGTGGATTCCGGAGCAATTGGAGTTAATGGAATAATGGAAAAGGATATTGTTCTGCAAGTTGCGAAAGAGGCAATACGTTTGAACAGGGAACTGTTTGGAAACACCCTAGATATCTATTTGACCAGATATAATGATACTTTAATTTCTTTGGGAGATAGGGCCAAGTTGGTGAAAATTTTGCAGCCTGATGTTTTTATTTCTATTCATTGTAATCAGGCAGAGAGGAAGGCAGCACAAGGAATTGAAGTCTATGTGCAAAAAACAAATTCTAAGACGAATTCATACCTTCGATCCAAATCCGAAAACTTAGGGGAATCATTATTGTCGGAATTCGATCGGGCTTTGGGGGTTAAAATTAGGGGATTGAAATATGCAAATTTTCAGGTATTACGTGATACCCAAGACATTTGTCCGGGAGTGTTATTGGAATTGGGTTTTTTGTCTAATTGGGAGGAGGCGGAGCATAGTAGGAAGAAGGCGAGTGTTAGGGGGTATGGGATGGTGATATTGCAAATATTATTGTATACCTTGGAATCAAAGAAAATTAGATTGTTATTTCCAGCAGAAAAGAACTGACGAAAGTATAATTTTAACCCAATTCATAATAAATTAAATAATGATTGAAGGATAGTGTGAGTCGTGAATCTGCCAAAATAGTGCAATTATTATTAGTGATAAAAAAATTAATCTTTAGTGGAAAAACATTTTCCTAAGGACGTCACATTTAGTTGTAATTTTTAAGACCATCATGATGGTTTAGTATAAAAAACTTATAAGATTGAAAGTCATTTTTTTTGATTTAGTATAAAAATCCAAGTAGTTCAAACTCCAATGAATAATCAAAACAAAACTCATAAAGTTTAATTACTGGCAAATTTATAATAACTGGTAGCTCTAAAATTTCTTAACCTTAGAAATCTTAAAATAGAAAATACTATAGATTCTATTTTATTTTAAAGGAGAGAATATAAAAGAGTAAAAAAATATTATAGGAAATGATCATGGAGGATATGCGCTGAAAATTGAACTTATAAATTATATGATTTGGTAAGCCTACAACAGCATTAAGTAAATTCCTCTTTTGGTTTCCATATCGAAAAATTATTTAAGTCCCTGCCTTAAAATGACATATTTCGAATTTCGAAATTATTCTTTGCAAAATATATTCAATTATTATTTTTGGAATATAATTTATACATTTATGCAATTTTTAGCGCAAAATAATGAGGGAATCATCAAATGATACTGAATTGATTAGGTTGATCTCTGAAGATAACGTGTCAGCCTTTGAGATGATTTACAGAAAATATGCAAAAGACATGTTTGTTTATGCCATGAACATCCTGCGTAAAAAGGAAGTTTGCGAAGATATTGTTCAAAATATCTTTATTGATTTTTGGACTAAAAGAAATGATGTAAAAATTGACAATTTAAAACCATACCTATATCAGGCTGTTAAATATCAAATATTTAATTATTTACGTAATAAGAAAGTGTCTGTAGAGGATTTGACTCGTATTAATATTATTGATATTTCTATAGATCTTTCACAAAAAATGGAGTATGAGGAATTGCATGAAGCAATAAATACCCAAGTAGCAAAGCTTCCGAATAGATGCCAGGAAATTTTTATTTTAAGTAGATATGAACATAAAACCAATAAAGAGATTTCTTCAGAACTTGGTATTTCTCTACAAGCTGTTAAAAATCAGATTTCCAAAGCATTAAAATTCCTAAGGCAAAATATTAGTAGTGAGGAAATTGTTTTTTATTTTCTTCTTTTTAATATTCACATCTAAAATTATTATAGTTATCAGGTCTCCTAAGTTGTTCTAACAGCATATATTGATGTTCAAGACGATTTTCCAACTTCTTCTCAGACACTGGGACAATTAGTTATGATTTTTTACGGTGACTAATCCCTTTTTTATAACAATTTTTCCTATTTACGTAAGCTCTTCTTTGATACTTGCCTAAACATAAGCGGTATTTTAGGAGATTTAATTTGACACAAAAAATATCACAAGTTTGGTAGATTAGAAAAATATTCCGATTGAAATTAACGATTTTATAAACTCTAGAAAATTTTGCATTTTTTGATGTGAACAAAAGAATTCTATTGTTGAATTTTCCAATTTTTATAAAAAAAGATGGATTTGGGCATGTACTGGAACTATATTTCTGTTACTATTTATAAGAGGCCTATTAATGAAATGATAGGTATTATAATATAACTCATAGTAAACGGCATGTTTAAAAATGGATTTAGTTTTTATTTTATATTTCTTATAGGATTATTGCTGCAGTGGGTAACTTATGAAGCAAATGGTTCTTTATTCTTTTCAAACATTGATATGATGAAATGCGGATTGATTGGCTATCCTAAAACATATTTGGACACCACGTTTATTCAAAATTTTGATAGTAAACCAGTTTATCCAAAAAGTAATTATATCACCGGACTAGAATTCGACATGGCAACTTTAAAAAATAAGTGCCCTGGAAATGGATTGGAAGCCCCTAGAAGCGATAATTGGCCCATTACATGGGCCGATGATGACAATCAGTATACTTCATGGGGAGATGGAGGAGGTTTTGGAGGAACGAATCAAGAGGGAAGAGTAAGTATGGGAGTTGCTAGGATCGAAGGTAATAAGGATGACTATTCGGGTTATAATATTTGGGGAGGTAAAGATCCCGAGAGTTCGGAACAGCCATTTAGAGGAAAATCTTATGGAATTATTTCCATAAAAGGAAAGTTATATATGCTGCGTAGTGGGAATGGAATAACACAGCAATGTTATGGTGTCCAAGAACTTTGGAAATCAATGGATCATGGAAGAACTTGGATTCATACAGGGGTGGAGTGGAATTTTCCATTTGATGAAAACAAGGGCTTTTTTGTACCAACCTTTTTGCAGTTTGGTAGGGATTATGCAGGTTCTAGGGATAAATATCTTTATATATATGCGCCCGATCACACGGTATCCATCGATTCCCTTAGTAAATGGGATGTCAATAAACCTGGCCGTATAAATTTGATCCGGGTTCCTGTAAAATCTATGGATAAAAAATCCGCTTATACTTATTTTTCGGGAATTGATAGGAAGGGAGACCCAATATGGTCCTTCAAAATAGAAGAGAGACAACCTGTTTTTAAAGATTCGGATAACGGTGTTATGCGCACCAGTGTAATTTATAATCCGGGATTAAAACGCTACATTCTTACAGTACAGCAGGTCGGTAGATATAAAGATTTAAGAGGAATAAATGCATATATTGGAATTTATGAATCAAAGGAACCTTGGGGTCCCTGGCACACAATTCTCTTTGAACATCCTTGGAAAGTTGGCAACTTCCCGCATTTGCAAAATGAGAAGTTTCCGGGAGACGCAAAAACGGTTTATTGGAATTTTTCACCAAAATGGTGGAACGATAAAGGAAGAGGATTCGTTATGGTATATACGGGTCCAGGTGGCGATCAATGGGGAACTGTGGAGGGACATTTTATAACCAATGATTTGAGGGAAAAATAGCTAAAAGCATTTATACGAAACAAATGGCAGACAAAATGAAGCTTTTAACTTTTTGCTTTCTTGCGAAAATTGGACATTTTTTAATCATTTTAATTCTTTTTTAAGTTGAATAGCATCGTTACGGAAGGAAAAAGGACGATAAATGCGGAAAAAGGTCAAGTTTTTAGCGAATGGAAAAGGTTTATCACTTCAAAATATTGAATCTATTAATAATTAACAAATGAAAAAAAGTAATACTAAGATTTACGTAATCATTGCTGTCCTAGCTGCAATAGGAGAATTGGTGGGGCAAACAGCTCCATATCCCCCTAGCCAAATTATAAAATCGGTTTCATGGGATATGACCGTAAAAACACAAAATGGACTTGGTAGTGATCAATGGCCGATGACGTGGGCCCAAGATAATAGTCTATATGCCGCTTGGGGAGACGGATGGGGATGGGATAAGGGTAAAGAACCCAAACGAAGTATCGGAATAACAAGAATTGAGGGCACACCACCAAATATATCCGGTGAGGACCTTTGGGGGGCAGGACCGGGTCAAAACTTTGGAAAACCCGATGCTTTGATTGCAATCGATGAAAAATTGCTCATGTTTTGGGTCAATGGAGATAGTAGGTATGATCATGATTCCTATTCAGCAGTTTCCATTGATAGTGGAAAAACATGGACATTAGGCAAGGAGCGCTCATTTCCCTATGCGCCTGCAGGATTTAGGGTAAGAGGTATTGTACAATATGGAAAGGGATATGAGAATGCCCCTGATGATAATGTATATATTTATTTTGGATTTAATCGTCACCCGGATATCTATCTTGCGAAGGTAAAAAAGGAAAATTTATTTAATTCTGCGCACTATGAATGGTTCAAGTTTATAAATGAGGATGGAAGCGCATCGTGGACACCGGATTTCACAAAAAAGGCCACCGTATTTCATGATAATAACGCGTATTTATGGCACCTAAGTATCTGTTATAACCCAGGCCTGGAAAGATACTTAATGGTAAAGCCGCATTTCACTGCAGAAGATGACCGAGATACCATATTGGCAGATGTATCCAGCTTTGGGATTTTTGATGCCCCCAACCCTTGGGGGCCATGGACCACCGTTTATTATAAGAATAACTTTATGGATAAACTTGTAAAATTCAACTATATCATACCTACCAAATTTTTAAGTGATGATGGTAAAAGTTTTTGGCTAGGTTGGTCCGGATGGCCAGAATATGACAATATCAACTTCATCGAAGGTCAATTTGAATTGTTCAAAGAAAAACCTTGAATTTGTCAAAATTATAATACTTCTTAAATATTAATAAATTAACAATGTAGCAAATAATAATTGCCGTTATCATCTATGTATTGTCAAGATGTGACACCAATCACCATAAAGAAATTGCCTTAAATCCGCCAATGGGGTGGAATAGTTGGAATTGGTTTGGGAAGAATGACATCAATGAATCCTTGATCTATGATGTTATAGATGCAATGGTAGATAGTGGATTGCGGGATGCTGGTTATGAGTATGTTGTAATTGATGGAGGCTGGAGAGATGTAAAACTAGGTGAACACGGAGAGCTTTTGGAACATCCGATAAAATTTTCCAAGTGGATTAAACCATTGGCGGATTATGCACATTCCAAGGGTTTAAAAATTGGGTTGCACACAGTTCCCGGAACACATGACTGTGGAGGAGACCCTGTCGGAAGTTATGGAAATGAGGAAGTTCATATACAACAATTTGTTGATTGGGGCATTGATTTTATTAAATTGGATAAGTGTAAATTTAAGGATGGTTGGGACGAGCAGACCTTAAAGGACACTTATTTTAAATGGAGTAGGCTTCTAAAAGAAAATCCAATGGGAGTATTGTGCTAAATATTAGCGCTTATAAATGGCGCGATTGGTATCCTGAAGTTTCACAAATGGCCAGGACTACACCAGATGTCGGGGCAAGGGTAAATTCCAAGTGGAGTACGGGAGCAACATTCGAATTAAGGAATGAAACTTTAAAAAAGGAAGGTGGTTATTATTCGGTCATGGATATAGCCGAGGAAAATAATAAGTGGGCAAAATTTACCGGAAGGGGCTACTGGAACGATCCCGATATGCTGGTATCAGGAGAACAGGGCCTCACTTTTGAACAGCAAAAATCACATTTTGCATTGTATTGCATAATGTCCTCTCCCTTAATGTTGGGAAATAATCCTTTGGATATGGCTAAGGAGGAAAAGCAAATTATTTTCAATAAAACGGCCATAATGGTGGATCAAGATCCAAGCGGGCAAGGCAAACTGATAAAAGGGAATAATGAAGCCGAAGTTTGGGCCAAGAAATTGAACGGGGGCAAAACGGCCGTATTGCTTTTAAATAAGAATAATATAATTCCTGTGGATATAGAATTGAAAATCAGTTACTTGGGATTAGAGGGTGAGTATATGGTGAAAGATATTTTTAAAGAGAAAGATCTAGATAATATATCTGGTGCCAAGTCCTATAGTATTCCGCAAGGGTCTAGCCTATTTGTTTTATTGTCAAAAAGGTAAGATGTTATTTTATAATAGATGATTTGTTGTTTTTTCTCTTTTTATGGTTTTAGATTGTCAGGATAAATTTCACCATCCTTATCAAGTCATAACTTTAGAGATTCCAACGGGGCAGGGAAGGCAGGATGGGTACATCTACTAAAAAAAATTATGCCCTTTGATTCAATTCATAACATGTCCATTTCGGGCAATACCATTGGGTTTGATAATTTAGAAAATCCTAACTTAAATAACTTAGATGTCTATTTGGAAAAGGGGTCCAAAAATAATGGCTACTTGGTTTTTGCTATTATTTTATTGGGAACAAATGACAGTAAAGTCATATTCAAGGATCGGGAGAAAGAGGTTTTACGGAATATGGAACTTTTGATTGATCAAATTCGAAATTTCGATTATTAAGAGGATAGGTTTCCTAAAAATTATTTTGGTATCGCCTCCCCCTTATGGACCTGATAATAAGGTAGAGCAAAAATATATTGGAGGTGTTACAGGGTACGGTACTTGGCTAAAGAATATAAAAAAATAGCTAAAAAAATGAATTTTTATTACGTTAATGTTTTGGATCGGTTGGAGGCCGATTTTGATAATCGATCAAGTGATGGCATACATTTAGATTCTATTGGCCAAAAGGTTATTGCCCAACATATAAAAATTTGTTTGGATAAAGTTATAAACTGATCTTTTCAAAATATAATGTTTCGTTAATTTAAGAAAAAGGTAGAACCGGATTAACCTACTTTCCGCTTTTTTTCGGTCATATTGGTCCATTATTTCAGTGAAATGGATAGTATTCCAATAATTAACTATGTTACTAATATGTGGCCTTAATTGGCAATAGTTCTGATAAATAACACCATAAATTGAATTTAGCCCATAATTTTGGGTAATTTTTTGCTTAGAATAAAAAAAAGATGGTTTAACACATGTACCAAAGTGTTTTTTATGGTACTACTAATAAAGATATCCTTATGAACTAATTGATAAAACCATGGATCTGTATTTATATTAATAATTAATCCATTACTGTCCTTTAGGTTGTAAACAAATAAGGTGCTGGTATTAAAATTTTGGACTAGAGATATTATCAGACTAAACGACAGAAGTTAATAGGGAGGAAGTAATGGACTAAGTGGAAGAATATATCCGAGCCCGGCCAGGCTTAAAGCTATATAATAATTATTAACCGTAACACAATTAATTAACCAAAATCTTTAAGATTATGCAGGAAAATATTTGGTTTTCTTTATTTTCGGGAAACACTTTCAAAACAAAATCCAATCATGCAAACTTTAGTTCTATGGTTTCGATTGGTATTGATCAATATGTAGCCCAATTCGGTTACAACGATTTTAAACCTGGTACATCAAATAACCATATTTACTCATCATTCGAGTCTTGGGGAAAAAATTTGATTTTTATCTAAATTTTTTCTTATAGATAGTAGTAATTGGTTTAGTTTTTTAAGGTATTGTCCTACTTCAAATTAGAAAGGTCAATACTTAAACTAAGCGTAAGTTACTTGCTATAGATTTAAATGGAGTATGTTTTGTATTCAGCGGCATTGAACTTTTCACCAAGAACTATCTCACTATTTATTCTTTATCAAAAATCATAAATACCACTATAAATACAAATGAGTTTGGGTAACAAGTTAAAAATGCATTGAATTTAACGTCAACAGACAGTTTTAAAAGAACGGACCAAAGAAACAGCAAAAAAACCAATGAAGTAATTAGAATTTAGTTAGTTGAGTAGTTAGTTGAAGAATCGTTGGGGCATATGCCGAAAGGATATATGTCTCAACATTTTTCAGTAATCCACATGCATTTTTGAAGGACACTTAAGCGGCAATCCAGTACACTCATTGATGGACTTTGCAAAACAATAAAATTTAAACAGATGAAAATAGCAATTGATTCAGACGGAAATGGTTCCGATCTTAAAGGAAGGATTTTAGATCATATAAAGGGATTAGGTCATGAGGTGGAGGACCTCGCATACCTACGGAATCATGATGATAAGGATTATCCCGATGTGGCCTATAATCTTGCAAAAAGAATCCGGGACAAAGAATTTGAAAGAGGGATTCTTATATGCGGTACCGGTCTTGGGATGGCCATTATGGCTAATAAAATACCTGGGGTTTATGCTGGTGCATGTAATGATGTATATGCTGCGGAACGATTACAAAAAAGCAATAATGCCCAAGTCCTAACCTTAGGGTCAAAGGTGGTTGGGGAGGAGTCGGCAAAACTGATCAGCGAGGCCTTTGTCCGATCAGGATTCCAAGGAGGGCGTTCCCTTCCCAAATTTTCACGGATGCAGGAAATAGAAAATGAAATAATGCATGATAATCACGACGACCAATAATGTTTTTTAATGTTCAAAATATTAATAAGGGATACGCAGAAGATGTCAAAAGACTGCGTAATGGTATTAAGCCTTACCAGGCAATCCAAGAGCCAAGGGATGGGGAACTGTTGGACTATCTCAGACTGGCCGCCATTGATCATAGGAGGATGTTGTTGGAGTTGGGACAAAAACAGGAAATCAGGCTGCATTATGGAGCCTGTATGAGCATGGTTGAAATTACTACCATGCTTTATCTCTACTGGATGAATATTGACCCAAATCGGCCCGATTGGGAGGGGCGGGACCGCTTTATTTTGAGTAAGGGACATGCTGTGCCCGGCCTTTATATTGCGCTCCTGCAATCGGGATATGTGAAGGACAGTGATTTTGAAAAGTACCGTACCCTAGACAGTATTTTTCAAGGCCATCCAGATCGGAACAAGACTCCGGGGATAGATTGTTCCACAGGTTCCCTTGGGCAGGGATTTCCTGTAGGCTGTGGGATGGCATGGGCGTTAAAGAGGGATAAGAATCCGGCAAGGGTATTTTGTTTGTTGAGCGACGGTGAATGTAATGAAGGTTCTGTTTGGGAGGCGGCACTTATTGCCGCCAATGCAAAACTGGACAATCTGATTGCAATAATCGATTACAACAAAAAATCATCCTATGGGTCCATGACGGATAGGAACGACGTTTCCCCATTATCCCAAAAATGGGACTCCTTTGGATGGAACGTTATACGAGCAAAAGGTCATGATATTGTGGATTTGTCAAAGGCTTTAAAAGAAGCGCATGCCACACAGGGGAAACCTAGCGTTATTATTTGCGATACCAATAAGGGCAATGGGATTCCCCTTCACGCAAGACAATTTATCTCTTCTAGTTCCGGCCTGAATGTGCAGAACTATGAAGAGGCTATTACTTACCTAAATAATCTGGAAAAGAAAATCAATGAAGAATTTGGCAGTAGAATTCGCTGATATTTTAGTGGAAATTGGAATGAAGTATCCAGAAGTGATTGTGGTTGACGCCGATTTGCCCGATTCCTGTAATACCGAAAAGTTTGCCAAAAATTTCCCGGACAGGGTCTGGGATATCGGTATTGCTGAGCAGAGTTTGCCAACAATATCGGCAGGCTTGGCTTTATGTGGAAAGATTCCGGTATATAATTCCTTTGCTGTTTTTGCAGTGCATCGTGGCGTGGATATGATTCGGCAATCCATTTGTTACAACAATGCAAATGTTAAGATAGTAGGTCATGCCGCCGGTGTAAGTATGGGCTATACAGGACCTTCCCATCATACTATAGAAGATATTGCACTCTTACGGGCTTTCCCTGGAATGTGCATATTACAACCATCGGATGCGGTAGAACTGAAGCAAATGATGTTTGCAACAATAGAACATAATGGACCGGTTTATCTTCGGCTTCCCAGATCCACAGTCCCTACCTATCATACGGACGATTATGAATTTAAAATCGGGCAGCCCGATTTAATTAGCGAAGGAACTGATATTAGCCTGTTCTTCACGGGGGATCTTTACGCCAAAGTGATGGAAATAGTTTCTGCATTAGAGTATGGGAAAATATCCGTTCAGGTTGTTAACCTCCCATCGATCAAACCTTTAGATGTTAACGCAATTATACAATTGGGCAAGATAACCCGAGCGGCGGTTACGCTGGAAGATCACAATATAATTGGGGGTATGGGCAGTATGATAGCTGAAATTTATGCGGAGTATTTGCAAAAACCGGTAAAACGAATGGGAATCAACGATACGTTCACCGAATCTGCAGATGCCGATTTACTCCGAGAGCGATATGGTCTCGGAAACAAAACAATATTAAAGGCTATAAGCACACTATTAAATAACCAATAAACCAAAAGTATAATGAAGCGAAGTGAAATAAATCTTGCTATCAACGAGGCTTTGCAATTTTTTGAGGAAATGAATATTGTCTTGCCCAAATGGGCCTATTGGAAACCGGACGAGTGGAAAAATGGAGAACGAGCCATTGGGGATATTGTGGAAAATGGACTGGGATGGGACATTACGGACTTTGGAAGTGGCGATTTCGAAAGAATAGGATTGATAAACTTTAATACCCGTAATGGATCTTTGATCGATTTGGACAAGCCTTATTGCGAAAAAATTATTGTGGTAAAGGAGAACCAGATAACTCCAAATCACACGCATATCATTAAGAAGGAAGATATTATCAACAGGGGAGGTGGTAATCTGGTCATTCAGTTGTACATGGGAGATTTTGAGGGGAACCTGACAAATAAAGATGTTACGGTAAAAATCGATTCTATTCCTGTAATAGTTCCCGCAGGTGGCACGGTAACCTTGGAGCCTGGTGAGAGTATTTACCTTGTACCTGGGGTTTACCATGAGTTTTGGGGTGAAAATGGAAAAGGAAGGGTTTTGGTAGTTGAGGTGAGCAGTGTAAATGACGATGCTACGGACAATATTTTTGTAAATACCAATCCGCGGTTCCCAACTATAGAGGAAGACGAGGCCCCGGAATACCTGCTTGTTAACGACTACAAAAATTATATTTAACCCTATTTTAAAAATATGGCAAATACAAATAGCATAAGTGAACGACTGGATTCATTGTATGAATATGAAAGGGAACCAGTTGCACAAAACAAATTACAAAAAGTATCCAATTTTATTGGTTTATATGCCGGGGAACATGTTGCGGGTACAGAATTTGTAATCGGTCCGTTATTTGTGGCACATGGTGTCACTGCCCCCGATTTGTTTTTGGGATTATTGGTAGGTAATATATTGGCGGTATTAAGCTGGGCCTTATTTACGGCACCTATTGCCGTAAAAACCAGACTCACACTTTACTGGCAATTGAAGAGGGTGGCGGGAGCAAAAACAACCATAGTTTACAGTATTGTAAACGCCATTGCTTTTTGTATCCTTGCAGGTGCAATGATTGCCGTTTCCTCAACCGCTGTCGGACTCTCGTTCAATATGAAAATGCCTTCATTGGACGACTTTTACCCAAACAGCGTCGAATGGATACTTGTTGTTTTCCTTGTAGGTGGTGTTGTTACAACCTTGGCAATTTTAGGATTTGAAAAGATTTCCCATTTTGCAAAAATATGTGCTCCATGGATGTTTTTGGTGTTTATTGCATCGGCAGTTGCGGTCTTGCCAAAACTAGGATGCAATTCTATCGATGATTTTTGGAGGGTTGCAAATGAAAAAATATGGACTGGAATACCTTTTGAAGGCCAATCGAAGTTTACGTTTTGGCATGTTACCTTCTTTGCTTGGTTCTGTAACATGAGTATGCACATTGGTATGTCCGATATGTCCATTTTAAGGTATGCCAAGAATTGGAAATTTGGATTTACTAGTGCTTTTGGAATGTTTTTAGGGCACTATGTGGCTTGGGTAGCCTCCGGGATTCTGTGTGCAGCCGCTTTTGGAGATATCGCCCCTGGACCAATTGCGTATATGGGAGCAGGAATTACTGGGGCCATTACCGTAATTGTAACAGGTTGGACTACCGCAAATCCCACCTTGTATCGTGCAGGTCTTGCACTCCAAGTGGTGACTCCAAATTGGAAAAGGTGGAAAGTAACAATGGTGGCAGGCTTAATAACGACTATTGCTGCCTGTTTTCCTGGATTCATTATGAAGTTCTTAGAGTTTATTGCCATACAAGGGTTGGTAATGATGCCAATAGGAGTAATATTGATTGCTGATTTTTGGGTATTACCAAAATTGGGACTGAAGTCCTATATTGTTTCCTATCTTAAAAAAGACTTGAGCTGGGCCGCTATAATTACCTGGATTGTGAGTATGGGATTGTCCCTTTGGTTTAATCTACATTTTGAGATAGAAATATTCTTCCTTGGTTTGCCTGGCATTATAATATCTCTGCTGCTTTACGTGATGTTAAGCTACTTTTTACAAAAAAAATATAGGAGTGCCAATATGGTAGTAGAGCTATGAAATGAACCAAAAATTAAAATTTGCTCAGTATAAAAACAATGAAAATGATAATTCAATTTATATGAGAAAAGTTTCAATAATCGTATCAATACTAGGGCTGTTATGTACCGTAGTACCATCATTTTTTGTGCTATATGGAAAAATGTCCTGGGATGACCATGCCTTGTTGATGGCAATCGGAATGGTTTTATGGTTTGTTTCCGCCCCGTTCTGGATGAAAACGAAATCAATTCAATAAAGGACCAGTTTACAATTTAAAAAATACAGAATGGATATTCAAAGAAAATTCTATGTGGGTATAGATGTAGGGACCACCAACGCCAAATGTGTTATTATAAATGACCTTATGAAAGTTGTTGCAAAGAATAGCATTGAATATTCAATAAACTCACCACAACCTGGCTGGGCTGAACAAAGTCCTGATATGTGGTGGGATACGGTTTGGCAATTATGCAAGGAGGTCATTGGGAAATTTGAATATAAACAAGATATATGTAAGATCGGGGTAAGTGGTCAAATGCACGGTTTGGTTACATTGGATTCCAATTTAAAGGTTATACGTCCTGCAATTTTATGGAACGACCAACGCTCTGCAGACGAATCAAAGGAGATTATTCAGTTGGCTGGAGGGGAGGAGGCCCTCTTGGACTTTACCAATAATAACATGCTCACGGGTTATACTGGTTCAAAAATATATTGGCTTCAAAAGCATGAGCAGGAAAATAGTGGCAGGATCCATAAAATCGTCATGCCGAAAGATTACATCAGGTATAAGTTGACCGGAGAAATATTTACCGATGTTACGGATGCTTCCGGTACGGGCTTGTTCAATGTTAAGGAGAGGTGCTGGTCCACGGAGCTTTTAAGTAAAATAGGGATTCCTATAGAATGGTTGCCCAAGGTAATTAATTCAACGGATCAAAGCGGTGTTTTGAAGCCGGAATTGGCGGAGCAACTCGGTCTAAAGAAAAATATACCAATAATCGCCGGTGCGGGCGATGCGGTCATTCAGCCATTGGGGTCGGGCATTCTTGATACATCGGAAGGACTATTGGTAATTGGCACGGGTGGTAACGTAACCATTCATTCGCCAGAATTTAAATACAATTCTGAGGGCAGGTTACAGTTTTTTTGTGGAGTGCTGCCAAATTCCTATGTAGCCATAGGTGTAACCTTAAGTGCCGGGGGTTCATTGAAATGGTTTCGGGATCTTTTAAAGGAAAGGGTAAACCCGGCCGATAATGAAAATTATTTGACGTATCAGGAATTGGATTCCCTTGCCAAAGAATCCCCGGTGGGAGCAAATGGGTTACTGTTCCTTCCATATTTAAGTGGCGAAAGGTGTCCACACCCGGATGAGTACGCAAGAGGTGCATTTATTGGGATAAATACTCAAACTTCCATATCGGATATGGTACGGGGGGTAATGGAAGGTATATGTTATAGTTTAAAGGATATCACCAAGTTAATGGATCAAGCTGGTTTTGTTTCGGAAACCTATTGTTTGTCCGGGGGCGGGGCAGACAGTGAATTATGGAAGCAAATATTGGCCGACGTTTTCGATTGTAAAATTACAACCGTTGCAACAAGCAGTGAAGGCAGCGCTTTTGGGGTAGCGATTCTTGCGGGGATGGCGGATAAAGCATGGAGCAGACCCGTGCAGATCAAAGAAGGAATACCTACAGTCACAACGAATGATCCATCTACCGAAGACAAGGAAAAATATTCCAGAATGTTCTCCATATATCAAAAGGGGTATCCTCAATTAAAAGCTATTTTTCATGAATTAAATACTTAAAAATGAACAAAAAAAATGAAGAATTGAATACGGTCAATCGTTTGATTAGTAAATCGACCCTTAAGCCAAATGGAGTTTTATGTCTGTTCCTTATAATATTTATTACGGGTGTCTTTAGCGGCAATGGGCAAAAATCTCCATATCCCGACAGTCCAGTTATAAAGGATATTTCATTAGACTGGTCCTCTCACCGACGTGCTGCCCAAGGAAGTGATAATTTTCAGCTCACTTGGGCAGATGATAATAATTTGTATGGCTCTTGGGGAGATGGTGGAGGTTTCGTCGGCAATGACAACAAAACCTGTCGTGTTCCCTTTGGTGTGGCCCGTGTAGAAGGGTCGGGTAAAAAGTGGAAAGGATATGACGTGTGGGGAGATCCAAAGTGTTCCGAAAACGGAGCTACTTTTAATGGCAAAAGTTGGGGTACAATTAGTGTGGAAGGAGTTCTCTATATGTGGGTAGTTTCAGATCATAAATATGGGCATTTGAAGTTCGTTAATTTGGCCAGATCATTTGACCATGGCGCATCCTGGGAGAAGTCGGACTGGAAATTTGAAATTACGGACAGGTTGTCCATCCCTACTTTCATCAATTTTGGCAAGGATAATGCAGGGGCCAAAGACGATTTTGTTTACAGTTATTTTATTCACGTGCAGGATACCACGAATACGAAATTTGAGATGCACGAGAATGGGAAATTGTATTTGGCAAGAGCTAATAAGGATTCCCTATGGACAGGAAGAAAAGCATTTAAATGGTATAAAGGTATGAATAGCGGAGAGCCACAATGGGGAACGGTTATAGAAAAAAAGCCAGTATTCGAAGATCCCGAAGGTGTGGGCTGGTGCCTAAGTTCATTTTATAATCTGGGATTAAAACGGTACATCCTATCCCTAGAGCACACAGAGACCCATAAAGGAATTATGGGCATATTCGATGCTCCGGAACCTTGGGGGCCTTGGACCACAGTAAAATATTGGACAGAGGAGGAATACTTTGGTAAAACTAGACCGGGAAACTCGTTGGAATGGGGCAACAATATTTTCTTTCTTAATTTCAACAACAAATGGTTGAGCAAAAACGGGAAGAAATTCACCCTAAATTTTACAGGGGGTGGTAGGGGACAGGATAATGATTCGTTCAATACGCTAAAAGGTTCGTTTATTGTAAAATGAATTTACAATCAAGTCCCATATTAATGAAATAATTCGTTACGAAATAAATTTATCAAAGTTTGATGATAAATAATATAAAAAATGAAAAAAAACATCGAATTAACCAATACAGGTGCCTTTATAAATGAAAAATGGAAAGTCCTAAATCAATTTTTTGATAAGCCTAAAAGAAAGGAACAACTATTTATAGTAACATTTCTTGTGGTCATTTATAGTGTCAATGGACAGAAATCCCCCTATCCGGACAGCCCGGTAATAAAGGGCATCTCCTTAGATTGGTCCACGCACCGCCGTGATGCCCTTGGAAGCGACAATTTCCAGCTTACCTGGGCTGATGACAACAATTTATATGGATCTTGGGGAGATGGCGGCGGATTCGTTGGGAACGACAATAAAGCCTGTCGTGTTTCGTTGGGATTTGCTAGGATAGAAGGGTCTGGTAATAATTGGAAAGGATATGATGTTTGGGGGGATCCGGATTGTGCGAGGAATCCGGCAACATTTAATGGAAAAAGTTGGGGCACTATTTGCGTAAATAAAGTTCTTTATATGTGGTTGGTTGAAGGCCAACGGCAACAACATCGTAAATTCGTAAGTCTTGCCCGGTCATTTGACCATGGGGCAACCTGGGAAAAATCAGACTGGGAATTTACGGAACATGACAAAGTAGCTATCCCTACATTCTTAAATTTTGGCAAGAACAACGCTAAATCCAAAGATGAATTTGTTTACAGTTATTTTATCCAGAGGGAGGATACGGCAAAAATGGATTTTGCCTACCAGAAAAAGAAAAAGCTCTTCTTGGCAAGGGTACACAAGGACTCCCTGTGGGAGGGTAGAAAAGCTTTCAATTGGTACAAAGGTCTAAATGCAGATGTACCGCAATGGGGACATATTTTTGATAGAAAGGCCGTTTTTGAGGATCCCGAAGGGGTTGGCTGGTGTCTAAGTGCATTTTATAATCCGGGATTAAAACGATACATCCTTTCCACTGAGCATACCGAAACGCATAAAGGGGTTATGGGCATTTTTGACGCCCCTGAACCTTGGGGGCCTTGGACGACTGTAAAGTATTGGACTGTTGATGAATTCTTTGGAAAAACCAGACCTGGCGATTCGTTGGATTGGGGCAACAACATCTTCTTCCTTGCTTTTAACAACAAATGGTTGAGCAATAATGGGAAGAAATTCACCCTAAATTTTACCGGAGGGGGCAAGGGAAAGGATAACGATTCCTTCAATACGGTACAAGGTTCGTTTATATTACATTGAAGGAATCTCCCGTACATGATTTACTTTTAAGTCAATTGAATAAGTTTACAAGAGTTCATTAACGAATAGGACATTTTATCTATGAAAAAAAATCGAAAAACAGTATTCCTGTTGGCTGTGGTATCCCTAGTATTGGGATGTGTCAAATCTTCAGATACGACTCAGTCAGAACCAATATCAGATAACACAACCCAACGAAAAATAACTGCTGTGGAGCAAAGAGTGGATTCGATCATTAAGCAATTAACGCTTGAAGAAAAAATCGATATGCTCAGTGGCAACAGGATCGATGAGATAAAGGGTGCGCCTAGGATTGGTTTACCGGCTATGCGGCCCTCTGACGGACCGTTGGGACTTCGAATTTATGGTAATGCCACCGCTTTTCCGTCTGCAATAGCCATGGCCGCCTCCTGGGACGATCAGGGTGTTGGGACCATTGCCGCTGCTATGGCGAGGGAGTTTAAGGCTTATGATAAGAATGTTCTGCTTGGTCCCTGTGTCAATATTATTAGGTCGCCACATGGGGGCAGAAATTTTGAAAGCTTTGGGGAGGATCCTTTTTTAACCTCACGTCTGGCCGTGTCCTATATCAACGCCGTACAAAATGAAGATGTAATTGCCTGTGTAAAACATTTTGCCTGCAACAACCAAGAGATAGAACGCAAGACCATTAATGTAAAAGTGGATGATAGGGCATTGCATGAAATTTATTTCCCTGCATTTAAGGCCTCTATTCTGGATGCCAAAAGTTGGTCCATAATGGGTTCGTACAATAGATTGAATGGTCATTATGCCTGTGCCAATAAAGAGTTGCTTACCGGAATTTTAAAGGATGACTGGGAATTTCCCGGTTTTGTGATGTCCGATTGGAACGCCATTCACAGTACGGTTTCGACCCTGAACGCAGGAACGGATATTGAAATGCCTTTGGGGAAATATTTAGGGAAGAGGGATGTTTATGAGGCTCTTACGAAAGGTGAGGTAAGCGAGTCGAGGATTACGGATGCCGTTCGTAGAATCGTCAGGGCAATGGTGTCCATGGGAATCTATGATCGGCCACACCCTATTGGAGGAGAATTGAATTCGAAGAATCATAGGGATTTGGCAAGAGAGGCCGGGGCAAAGGCCATGGTGTTGTTGAAGAATGAAAAGAACTCCTTGCCGATCAAAAAAGGCAACATAAAATCCATAGCTTTGATAGGACCGGGTGGTAAGGTAGCCAGGGCTAGTGGCGGTGGAAGTTCCAAGGTGATTCCTTTTTATACCGTTAGCCCGTTAGATGGCCTAAAAAATAAATATGGTACAGGGATGGAAATTAACTATGCTTTGGGATTTGCCGACGAAATGGATATTATTCCAATAGATTCTACCTTCCTATCGCCTCCGGATGGGCTATGGAAAAAGACGGGTCTTTATGCCGAGTATTTTGATAATGGTGATTTGGAAGGTGTCCCGCTTAAACGACAGATCGACAAAAACATCGATTTTGAATGGCAATTCCCTTCTCCGGCATCAGGTAGACAAAGGGAGCTTTTTTCTATACGCTGGGAAGGTTTTATCAAGCCTGAATACGCGGGAAAGTATATTTTGAGCATAAAATGCAATATGAATATGAAGGTGTATATTGAAGATCAGTTGGTGCTAGAATCAAAAGATGGACAGAAAGATGTAGTTTCTAAAATAATCGATTTTGATAAAAACGAACGAAAGGCGATAAAGGTGGAGTATAAAGGTGCCGCATCCAATGCAATTTTGGGTTTGAGGGCCTATGAAGAGAATATGTTGCAAAATGCCGTGGAAGTAGCCAAAAACTCGGATATGACCGTTATAATTGCAGGTTGGAGTGAAGATTTGGAAAGTGAAGGTGTAGATAGAGCAAGTCTAAGCCTTCCGGAAAATCAAATCAAGGTAATACAGGCTATTTCCCAAGTAAACAAGAACGTGGTAGTTGTACTACATGGAGGGGCACAAATAATTATGGACCCTTGGTTAGATAGGGTGCAGGGGATTATTATGGCTTGGTATCCAGGACAGGAATGTGGAAACTCTCTAGCAGATATACTTTCCGGGGATACTAACCCGTCTGGCAAATTGCCTATGACCTTTATGAAAAAGTGGGAAGACCATTCGGCATATGGTAATTATCCTGGAACTAACGGGGAGGTCGATTATAAAGAAGGAATTTTTGTGGGTTATCGCCATTTTGATAAAAAGGGAATAGAACCATTATTTCCTTTTGGATATGGCCTTTCATATACTGCCTTTTCCATTAGTCATATTAAACTAAATCAGGAGAAAATAAATAATACTCAAGAGATTAAGGTGTCCTGTACCGTGAAAAATTCAGGAGATAGGAGAGGATCGGAAGTTATACAGTTGTATATAACAGATGAGGTTTCCAGTCTAGATCGTCCAATAAAGGAGCTTAAGGGTTTTAAAAGAATTACGCTGGATCCAGGTGCATCCAGTAGTGTCGAATTTACTTTGGATAAGGAAGCATTTTCCTATTATGACGACCAAAAAAAGGATTGGGTCGCCGAAGCTGGTAAGTTTAAGATCTTGCTTGGTAATTCTTCCAGGAACTTGCCCTTATCAGCTGAATTTGAATTAGAGTAAATCGGAATGAACACATTTTGCTTTAATAAAGAAGTCAAGATGACTTTTATTTAAAAATATTAACTATGAAAAAATCCAGAAGAAAATTTTTGACATCAATTAGTTTATTAGCAGCCAGCACAGCTATGCCACTTTCGGCATTCAGTTTTAGTTCAAAAAAAGAGAAACTAAGAGTTGTATTGGTAGGAACAGGAATAAGGGGTACAAGCTTTTGGGGCCGGAGACTCGTAGAGCAATATTCAGACATTCTTGAATTTGTTGGGTTATGCGATATAAATCCCGGAAGATTGGAATATGGCAAAAAATATATGGGTGTCTCCTGTCCAACTTTTGTTGATTTTAATAAAATGATCGAGAAAACAAGACCTGATTTAGTAATTGTAACTACCAAAGATTCCACACACCACGATTTTATTATAAAGGGATTGGACTTTGGGTGTGATGTATTGACCGAAAAACCTTTGACCATTGATGAAAATAAATGTCAAGAAATAATTGATGCTGAAAGAAGGTCGAACAAAAATTTAATCGTAGGCTTTAATTATAGATGGAGTCCCTATAACACAAAAATAAAGGAATTGCTCAGTAATAATGCTATTGGAAAAATAACATCAGTAGATTTTCATTGGTATTTAAATACATACCATGGTGCTTCCTATTTTAGAAGGTGGCATGGACTACGGGAAGCTGGCGGGACATTATGGGTACATAAATCTACACATCATTTTGATCTCCTGAATTGGTGGATAGACTCTGACCCCAGTGAAGTATTTGCATACGGGGCTTTGGAAAAATATGGTGAAAATGGTCCTTTCCGAGGTCAAAGTTGCAGGAATTGTAATTTTAAAACTGAATGTGATTTTTACTGGGATATCAATAAAGATAAACGTTCTATGGACCTCTATGTTCAAAACGAAAAATATGATGGATACATTAGAGATAATTGCTTGTTTAGAAAAGACATCAATATTTACGATAAAATGTCCGCACAGGTAAAATATAAGAATGATGTAGTCTTAAACTATTCGCTTACCACTTACTCCCCTTTTGAGGGTTGGAGGGTTGCCTTTAATGGAACAGAAGGAAGATTGGAAGCCCGTTTAGATATTCCGTATGAAAAATCTGTAAATATAAATCAAGCGGAAATGCACGCTAATGAGATGGATCAAACCTCGCAGGAAGAAGATAAGTATGAACCCATATTTGTACACAAACTTTGGAAGGATTATGAAGTGGTAAAAGTTCCATTTACTCGTGCAGGCCATGGTGGTGGAGATGTGGCACTCCACGATAAAATATTTAAAAACCCGGAATCATCAGATCCTTTTGGCCGATCTGCGGGTATAAGGGACGGGGTTATGTCTGTTTTGATTGGAATTGCTGCAAGAAAGAGTATCGAATCCGGAGATCCAATTAAAATTGCAGAATTAACAGAATTACAACCTAGAGAAAAAAGATTATAGCCCTATTGAACATTCGAAGTTTAAGTACAAATAAAAAAGAATATTGGAATTTTCAATAGATATATTAAGGACAAAATCTTTCAAATGAAGACAAAAGCACAAAGAAACCAATTTTTACTGGGGTTGGTAATGGTCACGTTGCTAGGCTGTAAAACTATCACCGAAATTAAGACTTCTCAAAAGGACAGACCCAATGTAATATTGATAATGCCAGATCAATGGCGTGGGTTCGATCTGGGCTGTATGGGAAATACTGATGTAAAAACACCTCACATAGATCAATTGGCAAGCGAGGGGCTTTTATTAAAGAACACTTTTGCAAACTCTCCTGTATGTTGCCCCGCAAGGGCTACTATCCTTACAGGTGAATATGCCCATAAAAATGGTATGGTGGCCAACGACCTGCGATTGAAGGAGGAAAAGGTCACTATCGCTGAATTGTTTCAAAATGAAGGTTATAAAACAGGTTTTATAGGCAAATGGCACTTGGATGGTGGGCCTCGTCACCCTGGATATATTCCTCCTGGACCACGGCGGCAGGGGTTTCAGTTTTGGGCCGCCAATGAATGTAATCATAACCATTTTGGAGGATCATATTTTAAGGATGGCCCAGAACCACTTGCAATTTATGATTTTGAACCTGTCGTTTGGACGGATGAAGCCATCAAGTTCTTGAAAAATACATCAAGTGATCCCTTTTTTTTAATGATAGCTCCTGGACCTCCACACAACCCATATAAGGCACCCAAAAAATATAGGGACCTGTACAACGAGGATGAAATTACCATGCGCGTCAATTGGGAAGAAGGTATAGTGAATGGTACTAGGGAGAGTATTGCGGAATATTATGCCATGATGACCGCCGTGGACGATCAAGTAGGTAGATTGTTGAAAGTTTTAAAGGAACAGGGGAAGGAGGAAAACACTATTGTACTGTTTACTTCGGATCATGGAGATATGCTGGGGTCGCAGGGAAAATTATTAAAGCGTAAGCCTTGGGAAGAATCGATAAGGGTTCCAGGTATTATAAAGTATCCGGATAAAATCAAGGCCGGGTCAAAAACTCAGGAATTATTTAGCCATGTGGATATGGCCCCAACGCTTTTGTCTCTGTGTGGTATCCCAACAAATAAAGAAATGCAGGGAAGCGATCTTTCACCTGTAATATTGGGGAAAAAGGAAAAAGGACCAAAGGCGGTATATTTTGAAATATTGGGCCCATATAAAAAACAAGATTTGCCCGCAGGTTGGCGTGGTCTTCGAACCAAAGAATATATGTACGCCAAATATGAATCAAAACCTTGGGTATTATACGATGTTAATGAGGATCCATACGAACTGAATAATCTTTTGGGCAATATGCAATATAAGGGCATTGAGGAAAAGATGAGCGATACCCTTGAACACTGGATGAAACATACGGAAGACTCCTGGGGCAACAATTGGACCGTACCAGTCGAGGATGATGGAAGGCTTTACGACAAATATGATAAAACCTTTTATACGGTTGATCAATATTTGGAATTCAGTAATGGTAAATTGTTACTGTCAACTGACCCATAAAACATATTTGAAATTGGATTTATTCTAAGTACCATCAATTAGTAGTGCACAATTAGAAAAAATTGAAATGCATGTAATTATATGTCTTCTTATTCTTACCAATTGTAATTCAGAAGTACAAACTCCAAAATCAAATGGCCGCAAATCTTTGTATCCATTGATCAAAGAATGAAAATAACGACTGACAATCAAAATTGGAAATTGCAAAAACGGTTCTGTGATTCATGTATTGCATATTCCGTAAACTTTAGGATGTATATAGACTAAATAAAATCGAGAAACCTAGCGTGCTATGAATGTGCAAATTGAATTCTTTAATGAACTATGAAAATAAATCAATTGAATTTTTTGATAAGATTGCTTTTCATTACTTGCTTTTTGGGCTGTAATAATCAGTCTAAGTCTGGTGATATTAAATTGGGAATAAAAATCAGTAATGATTATCCAAGTTATTGGGAATACAATGGTAAACCGGTTCTTTTACTCGGGGGTAGCGATGATGACAACCTTTTTCAATGGACTAATGAGGACTTGATACCACATTTAGATGAAATGAAAAGTGTAGGAGCAAATTATGTTCGTAATACCATGAGTGATAGAAAGAATAGTGGCTTTGAAGTATACCCATTTGAACAATTGGAAAATGGCAAATATGACCTTTCACGGTGGAATAATGAATATTGGAATCGTTTTGCAAGTTTCTTAGAAGAGACAAAGAAAAGAGATATCATAGTGCAGATTGAAATTTGGGATAGGTTTGATTTTTCTCGAGAAAATTGGGCTTCTAACCCCTATAATCCAATAAATAATATCAATTATGATTACTCGGGGTCTGGTTTTCAAAAAGAATATCCTTTACATCCAGGAACCAATAGACAACCTTTTTTTTATACAATTCCAGAACTGAATAATATTGACGTAGTATTGGATTATCAGGAGGGATTTGTAAATAAAATGCTTAGCATTTCTCTTGAATATGACCATGTGATTTATTGTATGGACAATGAAACCAGTGGCAGTGAAGAGTGGTCTAAGCACTGGGCCGTATATTTGAGGGAAAAGGCAGGTAAGAAGAAAATATATCTTACGGAAATGTGGGATGCGCACGATCTCTCCCATAACCAGCACTTACGAACATTTGATCATCCTGAAATATATGATTTTGCAGATATTTCACAGAATAGTTGGAATGGAAATTATAAAAACTGGGACGAAGCACAAAAAGTAATAGATTATCTAGCTAAGCAGCCGAGGCCAGTAAATAGCGTAAAAATTTATGGTAATGATACTTCGCCATCAAAAATCCACAAGGAAAGAGATATTCATACGACTCATGCGGTTAGTTGTTTTTTCAGGAATATAATAGGAGGGCTTGCATCAAGTAGATTTCATAGACCACCAAGTGGTTTAGGATTAAGTGCTGTTTCAAAAAATTGTATCAGATCTGTTAGGATGACAGAAGATAAATTAAAGCTTTGGGAAATGAAGCCCCAATTAAAAATACTCTTGGAGTGTGATGAAAACGAGGCCTATGTATCAGCTTCACCAGATCAAAACTACTTAGTATATTTTCCCGCAGAAGGTAGTGTTCTTCTGGATATTCAAGGTAATAAAGGCACATATACCTTAGATTATTTAGATATTGAAAATGCACGGTGGAAAGAGAGTGTGACCTATACAGGTCTTGACAAGTTACCCGTAAAATCTATGTACACCGCAGGAGCATTAGTCATAATCAAAAAGAAGTAAAATCATAAAATTAATAGATATGAAATTGAATAGTAAACCAACACCAATAGTACTTGTCATTATTTTTATAATGATTTCAACTTTCGTTAGAGCAGACATAAAATTGCCATCTATCTTCAATGATCATATGGTATTGCAGCAACATACTGAAACGTCTATTTGGGGGAAAGCATCATTAAATGAAAAGGTTCAGGTGAAATGTTCTTGGGAAGACAGGACCTACATAACAAATTCCGACAAAAATGGGGATTGGGCAATCAAAATTAAAACACCCACGGCAGGTGGACCCTATACAATTACCATTTCTGATGGTAAAGAATTTCAACTTAATGATATTTTAATCGGGGAGGTTTGGTTATGTTCAGGGCAGTCCAATATGTGGATGCATATGTTGGGGTATAGAAATCAGCCAGTTCTAGGTTCGAACCATGCAATTGCGACATCACAAAATCAATACATTAGATTGTTTACGGTAGAAAAAGATAAAAGCCTTACTCCCAAAGATGATTTTAATGGAGAGTGGTTGGAATGTTCACCAGAAAATGTGGCAGTTTTTAGTGCTACAGCATATTATTTTGCCAAGCTTTTACAAAAATCATTAAATGTACCTATTGGAGTTATATCTAGTAGTTGGGGAGGTACGCGAATTGAGCCCTGGATTTCTGAAAATGGAATAAAAATATTTGATTGGATACAGCGTCCTGAAAATTATCCCAAAGAGTTTACCCAACAGGCACCAACTGTTTTGTACAACGCAATGATAAAGCCTATGATCCCTTATGCTATTAAAGGAGCTATTTGGTACCAAGGCGAATCCAATAAGGAGGAACCGGACAAATATTTAAAATTACTGCCAGGACTTGTTGATAGTTGGAGAAAGGCTTGGAATATAGGCGATTTTCCATTCTATTACGCACAAATTGCTCCTTTTGCCTATCGAGGTGGCATAAATTCCGCTTTTCTTAGAGAATCCCAGTTAAATGCAGAAAAGGCTTTGCCCAATATGGGAATGGCCACTCTGATGGATGCAGGTGAAGAAAATAACATCCATCCAGCAAATAAAGAATTGGCTGGAGAACGCTTGGCTTTCTTGGCATTAAACCAAACATATGGTATTAGTGGGATTTCCTCTTCAGGTCCAACCTTGAAAGGTATGGTTGTGGAGGGTAAATTAATTCATCTCACTTTTAATAATGCCGAGAAAGGATTAACATCTTTTGGAAAGGAGCTATCCCATTTTACTGTTGCAAATGAAAATAGAAAGTTTCAACCCGCCAAGGCTTATATTACCAACAAAGGAATTACTTTAGTAGTACCTGATATGGACAAACCTGTCGCTGTAAGATATGCTTTCGATGATTTTGTAGTGGGGGATTTATATAATACTGCGGGACTCCCTGCATCTTCTTTTAGAACGGATGACTGGGCCGATTGATATTCGACATGTTAGAATTGATGTTTACATGTTAGAAGGATTAAAAATTGTATTGTTGGAAGTTATTTAGCAGCCGGCCTGTGTAATCGTTCAGAAAGGTGCTAAAAAAAAATGGTTTAGTGCAAAGGAGGTAATTTATTCCATACTATCTCTTTTTCAATTGTTTTGAGGTTAAAAATGGGATAGAAGGAGTAGTTTTTTATAGAATTGTAAAAAAAGTTTGATTTGGAGGTGTACCAAAGCATCAATTATGGTACTATAAAAATGGACAGCTTTATGTGTTTTCCGGATTCTATGTGCCAAGGTTAATATTGTAGTATAAGAATGAAGAAGAAAGAGTTAAGAAGATTATTTGATAAGTATACCCGAAACGAATGTTCAGAACGGGAAATCGAGTTGCTGGATAGTTATTTGAATTCCTTTCAGGGTAAAAAACAGCTTTGGACAGTACTGGATTGCGATGAAGATGTCATTGAAAGAATTTGGTCTAGGATAAAGTCCGATGTTGACGGTAAGAATGTACCCGTGAAAAATATGTACAGATTGTATTTGAAATATGCTGCAATATTTTTGGGACTTCTTGTCGGGGTCGGTGTTTGGCACCAGATGTCAAAGGTTACACCTATTGTTAAGAGTATAGAGATTGTGGCCAAGGATTCCCCCGTTATTCTAAAAATGCCCGATGGAGAGTCGGTACCAATTGATGCTAAAGGAGAACAGGTTCTTGCCAACAAGGCCGGAAAATTAGTCGCACAACAAAATGGTGCGCAGATAAGATATATAAAAAACAATCTAGTGGAAGAGGTGGTGTTCAACGAAGTCATTGTTCCCCATGGAAAGAAGTTTCAAATAATCCTTTCCGATGGTACCATGGTATTTATTAATTCAGGTTCATCTCTTCGTTTTCCAACAAATTTCCTCGCAGGCAAGGAAAGACAGGTTTTTTTGGAGGGCGAGGCATATTTTGAAGTCGCTAAGGACGAAGCGCGCCCCTTTTTAGTAACTTCTTCTGAAATAGGAATAAAGGTATTGGGTACCCACTTTGTGGTTAGTTCCTATAAAGAAAGTGAAAAATTTGCAGTACTTGCGGAGGGCAGTGTTGCTGTGTACAGAGGGCAAGTGCAGGATTCTCCGACCATAATTGCGCCAGGAGAGAAAGCCACTATTCAGGAGAACGACGTGTCAGTGAAATCTGTACATATCAGTGATTATCTGAACTGGATGGAAGGGTCGCTCTCCTTTAACGATGAGCTGTTCAAAGAGATTGTGCTAAAAATCGAGAGACATTATGGTGTGGAGGTTGAAAATAATTACGGAGCACTTGATTCCATGAAATTTAAGGGCTCCTTTAAAGACGAATCTATTTCCGACCTCTTGGATACCTTCAAAGAAAGTGCTGGATTCGATTACGAAATTGAACATAATAAAATCATAATAAACAATAAAAAATAACGTAGAGAATGAGATAGAAAAAATATTAATAAAATATCGAAAGGCACGGCCATGCTTATCCGATATAAATAGATTATTAACCGTAACATAATTAACTAATCAAAATTATTGAAATTATGCAAAAAAACCATTGGTTTTCCATTTTGGCGGAAAACGTACTCAAAAAAAACCGAACCATGAAACTTTCAGTCCTCCTGTTTCTATTGGTATTGTTCAATGTACGGGCTAACTCCTATGCACAGGATAAAAAGCTCACTCTTCATATTTCCAATGAATCAATTGCGAGTGTATTGGGTAAAATTGAGGCTCAAAGCAAGTTCAATTTCTTTTATAATACTGAAGAAATGGATTTACAAAAAAAAGTTTCTCTCGATGTGACAGATACACCAATTAAGGAGATATTAGATCTTATTTTTAGGGGGAGGAGTATTTCTTATACTGTGGTAAAGAAACAAATTGTTCTTAAGCCTTCAACCCATGTGACAAACTCCAAAGAGGGTGAAGGAATTGCTGGTGGTTCAAGAAACGTTCTGCCCCAGTTCTCTGTGTCAGGAACAGTGACAGATACCCAAGGAGTCCCTTTACCGGGCACAAGTATAGTTGAAAAAGGAACTGCAAATGGTACCCAAACGGATTTTGACGGAAATTTTTCAATTTCCTTAAATGATGAAAATGCAATACTTGTTGTATCATATGTAGGGTTTGCCACTAAGGAGATAGAGGTGGGAGGTCAATACAGTCTTAGTATTTCCCTTTCCGAAAGTGCTGCTGGTTTGGATGAAGTTGTGGTTGTGGGATATGGCTCTGCAAAAAAGAGCGATCTTACCGGCTCAGTTGTTCGTGCAGATATCAGTTCATTTCAAGATCAACCCAATGTCTCAATTGCCCAATCCTTACAGGGATCTGTTCCAGGTCTAAATGTCGGGACAATAACTACTGCAGGTGGGGAACCTAATATATCCATAAGAGGAAGAACCTCTATTTCAGGAGCACAAAACCCATTGATAGTTCTTGATGGAGTGATTTATAGGGGGAGTTTAATAGATATAAACCCGAATGATCTAGCATCTGTTGATGTATTAAAAGATAATAGTGCCGCTGCGGTATACGGATCTCAAGCGTCCAACGGGGTAATAATTTTAACTTCAAAAACAGGAAAGTCTGGAGAGGAGAAACCTACTATCAGTTATAGTAGTAATGTTTCAATGCAATCACCTACAAAAGAATTTAGGCCACTGGACGGGGAGGGTTGGTTCGAAAGAGTTCTTACTTTTGATGTATTCCAAAGTAGAACAGAGGAATCTGGATATTTACAGCCCAATCCGAATTATTCTCTTACAACAAATTTTAAGGACACTGAACAGATCGCAAATTGGCAAAATGGAAATGAGACAGATTGGGACCAACTGGTTACCAATAGTTCATTGTATACCTCAAATCATAATCTTAGCATCTCTGGCCATACTCAAAAGACAAATTATCTGTTGTCGCTTGGTATTTCTGATGTGCAGGGCTATATGTTAAATGAAGGCTACAAGAGATACAATGCCCGGGTAAATATAGACAACAAAATTACAGATTGGTTAACAGTTGGATTGCAGTCATTTTTCACCTCCAGCGATTATTCCGGGAGAGAACTTGCTCCAGTTACAAGGTGGTTGCCCCCATATATTTCGGCCTATAGGGAGGATGGGGAATTGAATTTTCCAAATTCCGGGTTTGCAAGTATAGCAGCGTTGGAAGCTGATAATGATGATGTCAGAAACAATTTGTTTGCAAATGCCTTTGTAAAGATCGATTTCCCTTTTCTTAAAGGATTATCTTATAAAATAAATTTAGCCAATAATTTGGTATGGAACCATGACTATTATTTTGATAAATACTTTGGAAACGGGCAGGGTTACGGTGAAAAGTTTAACCAGGAGAACCATAGTATACTGAGCGATAATATTCTTTCATATAATCGGGTCTTTAATGAAAAACATAAAGTAGATCTTACCTTATTATATGGTTTTGAAACAAGATCCAATGAATATACCAGGGCAAGCAGTAGGAATTTTCCAAATTCTACCTTGGGATATAATAATCTTCAATCTGGAGATGCTACCCTTCAGGGAGCTCAATCCGGTGCTTGGGAGGAGTCTAGTCTATATTCTATGGCCAGGCTTCTATACACCTTCGACAGTAAATATTTATTCACTGGGACTATAAGGCGTGATGGATTTTCTGGATTTAGCACTGCAAATAAATTTGGAGTATTTCCTTCCTTAGCTTTGGGGTGGGTGGTCTCACAGGAATCGTTTATGTCATCTTTGGAGAATGTCAATTATTTAAAATTGCGTGCCGGCTACGGGTCAACAGGTAACAGGACTATTGGTAGATATCAAACTTTGGCTAAGGTATCCGATGGTTATAATTATATAAACGCTGGAGACATACCGCTTTATACAAAGAGTATTAGTAGTTTGGCTAGTAGTGATTTAAAATGGGAAACGACCACTGGACTTGATCTAGGTCTTGATTTTGCCTTTTTCGACTCAAGGATTTCCGGGACTGTAGATTATTACAATAATGATACTAAAGATCTGCTGTATGATGTGGATGTTCCTTCCATAAGCCGATATTCCAAATTTCCGGATAATCTTGGAAAGCTACACAATAGTGGTTTTGAAGTATTCCTATCGACCGTAAATATAAAAACAAATGATTTTTCATGGCAGACCGACTTTTCATTTTCTCGAAATAGGGACTCATTGGAGGAACTATTGGGATTGGATAATGATGGTGATGGCCAGGAAGATGATCTGGTTACGGAAGGATTGTTTATAGGCGAACCGTTGGATGTTATTTACAATTATGAAATTACTGGGGATCTATACCAATTGGGCGATAATGTACCAACTGGGGCAGATTTCGGTTCTTATGTTATTGTTGATCAGAACGGTGATGGGGAAATAGATCAAGTAAATGACTATAAAATATTGGGATATGGTTCCCCTAATTATAGGTTTAGTATTGGCAATACCTTTACCTATAAGAATTGGTCTTTCTTTGCTTTCATAAATTCCATACAGGGAGGAAAGGGATACTATACCCAATTGAACGATCAATCTGAGACGGCTGGCGGGTTTAACAGTTACGGGTCGGGCAACCACTATAACTGGAGCTTTCCATCAAGTTATGATGCTTGGTTACCAGAAAATCCGGATGCAAGATATGAAAGGATCGGCGCCATAGTTGCTCCCGGCCAACGAGGAATAGAAACTATGGAAAGAAGTTTTGTCCGTTTACAAGATGTATCAATTTCATATAGTTTTAATCCGGAAGTATTGAATAAATTCAAGATTCAAAGATTAAAGTTGATTCTATCTGGGAAAAATTTGGCCACGTTTACCAAGTATCCTGGATTAGACCCAGAGACAGGCACAGGAATTTCCAAAAACGGACGACCTGTTTTGAGAAGTATAGCACTGGGTTTAAATGTTGATTTTTAATATAAAATATTACGAAAATGATAACCAAAATTAGATATAACCGTTTGATTTTAACATTGAGATTTTCTGTGTTAGTAATCTTGGTTGGCTTCATTAGCCAATCTTGTAATGAAGATGAATTTTTGAATGAACAACCATTGGATTTTTATGCCCCCGAAAATTCGTATGTCACATCTGAAGATTTTGATGCGGCGCTCCTTACCCTCTACAGTGATTACAGAGATTATATGTATGCGCAACGTACGCCAAGGACGTTTTGGGATATTTCCGATATAGCCCTGAGCTACTACTACGCTCAAGGAACAAGGCAGGTAAATACTAGGTTAACACCTTCTTCTACAGAGGAGGTGCTAAGCTTATGGGAAGCCTTTTATAAACTTATATACGATGCAAACGTAATAATAGGAAGGTCGGATGAAGTAGCTTCCCAATTAACCGATGAAGAAAAAGTAAAAGTTCAGGCAGAGGCTATGTTCTTTAGAGGACTGGCATATAATATTTTGGCCAATTTATTTGGGGGAGTACCCTTGGTTTTAGAAGAAACTAAAGCACCAAATAGGGATTATGTTAGGGCAAGTAGGCAGGCTATTTATGAGCAGTGTGCTAAAGACCTTGAATTTGCCACCGCTAACCTGGATGGAATAGATGAGGTCTATGATTTTAAAATAAGCAACCTTGTCGCAAGTCATGTATTGTCTGAAGTATATATCTCGTTGGGAAGGTGGCAGGATGCCATTGCTGCGGCATCAAAAGTTATAGATGATCCAAATACGGCGCTAATGACCCAAAGGTTTGGGTCAAGAGTAAATGATCCCGATTTTGGAGGAGACGTTTATTGGGATCTCTTTCGAAAGGGCAATCAAAATAGATCTAGTGGAAATAGGGAATCACTTTGGGTCATTCAATGGGCCTATAATACCCCAGGAGGTGGAGTTAATAGGGATTATTCCTTAGCTCGGAATATTTGCCCCGTTCTGCATAGTGCAGAAATTATTCAAAGTGATGGATCAACAGAAACCGTTTTAAACCAACCAAATACCTATATAGCGAATAGGGGCGTTGGCTATTCTGGACCTAGCCCATATTTTAGAAGGACAGTATGGGAAAAAAGCGGATTTGACCAAGATATGCGTAATTCCAGTCATAATATTGTTCGCGATGTTCAAGTGATGAATCCTGCCAATGAATTTAATGGCCAATGGGTTATTGCAGATAATCTGCCTTTGGTAAAGGTAACTGAAGTCGATACTCTTCAACGTTTTTATCCAATTATAATGAAAGCGGTAACCCCAGGTTTAGATCCGATTGAATTTTGGCACCAAGACCAGAGCGTACCGGGAGCGTTAACTGCACAAGCAGGAACAACTTATAGGGATCATATGGAAATTCGTTTGGCTGAAACTTATCTGTTAAGGGCGGAAGCACATTTAGGAAACGGCAATACAGCCGCAGCCGCTGAGGATATCAATGCGGTAAGGAGAAGGGCCACCGCACCCGATGTAACTGCGGGTGAGGTAGATATCGACTATATCTTAGATGAACGAATGAGAGAGCTTTACTATGAAGAGTTTCGTCTAATTACTTTGATGAGACTTGGAAAAGCAGTGGAGAGAATAAAAACCCTAAATCCAGTTGTTGGAGAACATATGGAAGACTATCAGAATCTTTTTCCTATTCCGATTAGTGAAATACAGAAAAATACCGGGGCTGTTTTGGAACAAAATCCTGGATATTAAGAACTAATTATTAACGGGTATTTCATAGGTGCAAAGTAGGTGTGGTCGGTTATAGGGTTACGGATTTTTCTTATTACTACTATGGACTGGTGACAATTAAACTTCCCTTATTGGAATGCCCGTTTTTGAATTAATACCTGTTTTAATTATGATTATTCGAAATATAACCCTTCTTGTGGCTCTTTTTGTTTGCAATAGTATATTAATAGCGAGTCCGAAAATTGGTATAAGGTCTTGGCAGCTTCATAGCCTGGATATGGACTATTGCAAAAAAGTTATGGATAAGGCGCCGGATTATGATATAAATACCATAGTGTTTTCCCATGAAATGATTTGGAATACAATGCAACTCTATGGTACTAGTCGTAGGAAAACTGAAAAAGGAGGAGTGGGCAAGAAATTACAGGAATTAACAGAATACGCCCAGAGCAAAAATTTAAAAGTATGGATATGGACTCACGAATTGGCCGATGTGCCCGACGAATATATTAAAAACGGAATTGTCCAAATGGATACCCCGGGTTTTTGGCATTGGTTAGAGGATAGGTATATTAAGATGTTTATTGACTTTCCCCAATTTGATGGTTTAATGATGACTTTTCATGAAACCGAATTTAAAATATTTGATAATACAGAAGTAGCCTCAAAACTTTCAATGCCAGATCGTTTCTCAAAATTGATTGGCTCTATTTACAAAGGATGCAAGAAATATAAGAAGGATTTTATTGTAAGGACATTTGTCTATGAACCAGAGGAGTTGGAGTGGCTGAAACAAGGTTTGGATAAAGTAAGTGACGAGATTATTGTGCAATCTAAATGCATTCCACACGATTGGCAGCCTTTTTATCCGCACAATCCTTTGATAGGGGCATTTAAAAATAAAAGACAGATCATTGAGTTTGATGGCTCCTCAGAATACACTGGAAGAAATCATATTCCCTATACCTCCCCCGAATACTTTTCCTTCAGATGGAAGTATGCAATGAAATCACCAGAGGTGGTCGGATATAATGTAAGATTGAATCATGCCAACTTCGATGCCCTATTTACGCCAAATGAAATAAACATTTATACGCTGTCAAAAATCACTCAAAATCCTGAAATAACACCAGAAGCAATATGGTCCGATTGGGCGAAAGAACGATACGGGGTAGATAGTTCAAGGGAAATAATAGACCTATTGCAACCGTCCTTTGATATAGTTAACAAATTACTTTTCCCACAGGGTGTATGGTTTACAAGACATAGTTGGCTGCCTTCTTTTGAATACGCCAATTCTCATATATCCTATATAAACAAGTGGTACAATGGGGAATATCTGGATATTACCGAGAAATTAATGAATCCGGATATGGAAACGTTTAGTATTGTCCTGGGAGAAAAAGACGAGGCTGTTCAACTTATCCAAAAATCACTTTGGAAGCTTTTGTCACTACAAGGAAAAATTGATAAGAAGGATTATGACGATTTGCAAGAACGCTATACATTACTGCTACAGACAGGTCTTATATGGAAAAGTCATATCACGGCATTTATGGGCTTAAAATTACTAAAATCCCATCCTGAACTTAAACCTGTAGTGCAAGAAGCTATTAACAATATTAAAGTATTGGCATCAAAAATTCCTGATAACCAGATTGGCAAGCCAGTGGCGGATAGTGATGAGATATTAAAAATTTCCAAGGGGTTTGAGGAATTGTTAAATAAGAAATAGTGAAAATAATTTAATTGAAAATTTATTAGTAAAACCTTCTTTTGGTTATGGAATCGTGTAATAAAAAAACTTTTGTTATAAAAGTAATGAAATTTATTCTTGCAACTTGCCTGTTCATATTTTCCTCGTTCCATGCGCAGGGACAAGTCATAAATGGGAAAAACGAAACGGCTTTCCATTCATTATTGAATCCTTTACGGTTAGTACCGTCATTAAATAAGCAAGCAAACACGTATTTGGATCTGGATAATGATGGCGATCCGGATGTTTTGGAATCTTTAACTTGGAATAATATCCCAATTCGTTGGATTGACGATGATGATGACATGAAACAGGGAGATTTTCAAGGAGATTCCGATAGTGATTGTTTGATGGTAGACCTAAACAGGGATGGTCTTTATGGATCGTATTCCGATGTCGTCGTAGACTGGGTAGACAATGACAACGACAATATAGCGGACATGCAGATTTATGCAGAATATGCTGAGGAGGCTAATAAAGAAAAGCCGTGGGGCCCGGGTCATTTAATGATCAGTATGGATCTGGACAAGGATAATGTTATGAATTATATTGACTGGAACACCTTCAAACTTCGAGCATGGATTCATGATGGAAAAGGTGATTTTTATGAAGATTATCACGGGAAAAGTCTATTTCTTAAAATACATACTTCCCCAGAAAAAATGAATGATCTAAGATTAAACTGGGAAAACCCTTTCCTTTTTTATGATCCCGATAAAGATGGGCTTACCGAATATGCGATAAGATTTCTCGATATCCCGGTCCGTGGGGTGCCGGGGGACAATTATTTAACTAGGCTAACAGGGAACATAAGTTGGGTGTCAATAACCTATGACCTTGATAATGATAATTTTCCTGGAAACGAAATCGATTTTGATATAACCTTAAGTTTTAGAGGTGAGGGATTTTCCTATTTGGATCAAAAACATCAATTTCCAAGCATGCGAGGCTTACCGGAAAGCGATAAATTTTTTATGGATCCCAGAGTTCGTCAACTGACCGAATTAATATATCCTGATCATGACTCAGCTGTGGATTTAATCTATGATAGGGGCAAGTGGAGCGAGGTTTATTTTGTTTATGACGAAGATGATGATTGTACCCGATGGGAAAGGGTTGAGTTATATGACCCCTTGGACCCCTATCTAACTGGAATTCGTAAAGGTGGTTTGGACAATAATCAACAAGCTGATGTTATAGGGGATCGGGCCGAATGGGATTTGGACAACTCTGGTAAGGGTAATCTTTATATCAGCAATTTTGATGGAAGAATTCATTTATACGGAGCAGAATTGGGATACTGGAGGATTGACCAAAATGCTTATTATTATCACGGTATGGGCGGGTTATATGATGGATATGGTCCTGGAAGGTTATCTAGGGAGGTTAAAGATCCGTTCCCTGTAGTAAAATATTCAGATTCCAATAACAATGGTTTTATTGATGTTATAGAATTTGATTTGGACGGAGACAAGACTATGGAGCAGAAGTATTCATTAATTGATCTAGGCTTGGATGATCGTTGTTCCATAATCGAATCCAAAAAAATGGAATATCAGGACTTTAGAAATCTAAAAGGAAAAGTTGCAGATAATCTTTGGGATAAGGCTTTGGAGGCGGCAACCTTGGCAAAGGGAATGGGAATGGATTTAAGTTGGTATGCGCTCTTAATGAACCCAAAATCCACCCGTCAAAAGTATAACAACGGGTACTGGTTGCAGTTTTATTTGTTTCAAGACTTTCTTGAGATGGATAGAAGAACTAGTGGAAAAAATAATGATAAAGCTATAGCAAGGGCCTATTTCAGTGGAGACTGGAAGAGTTTAGCTCAGTTGAAATAATTTTTTTGGACAAAAGGCCATCCAGCTGTTTATTGCGTTAATCCAAAATGATAAAAAATCGAGAAGCGCGGCCACGCTTCTCGATATAAATTGATTTTAACCGTAACACAATTAACAAATCAAAATCGGACAAATTTAGGCAAAAAACTGAACCTAGGCCACGCTTTTTTTGTTTAAATAAGTTTAATAACTTGAATTATGACTATGGGACTTATTCAAAATATAATGTTTATCATGAAACAGGTGTTGAATCAGAGTCTTTTGGAAGTGAAAATAGTCACCATACCTGCAATTTTATTATTATCAATTCTTGCAACTGTCAGCTGTAAGAATAAAATTGATCACAAAATAGAAGTAGTATCCAAAAATAAAAAGCCGAATATAGTTTTTATTTTTGCCGATGATCTGGGTTATGGGGATGTAAGTTTCAATGGAGCAAAAAAAGTAAATACTCCCAACATAGATAGGCTGGCCAGTGAGGGAATAGTCTTTAACAACGCTTACGCACCTCATTCTGTTTGTACACCATCCAGATATTCCCTTATGTGTGGGAGATATGCTTGGCGTACCTGGAACGGCCACACTACTGTTTGGGCCAACGACCCTTTGCTTATAGATACAACAAGGGTTACTTTGCCAAAGGTTTTGAAATCAGTAGGATATAAAACAGCCATTATTGGCAAGTGGCACCTTGGATTCGGAACTCCTGGTGCAAAGAATTGGGATGACCTTAAGGGACCGGACTTTAATAAAGAACTACGTCCAGGCCCTTTGGAAGTCGGATTTGATTATTTCTATGGGATACCACATACTGGTCAAAAACCAAATGTGTATATAGAAAACTATCATGTTGTAGGATTGGGGAAAGGTGAGGACATGGAGGTAGTTCTAGATGACCGATGGAAAAATAGGTCGACTTACCTCGATAGGATAGGTGTACCTGACCACAAGTTCATAGGGAACGTAGGCGCAAGATATGACCATGATGATCTTGCAGTCCATCTAACTGAAAATGCAGTAGACTATATCAACAAACAAAATGAAGAACCTTTTTTTCTCTACTTCGCACATAGAAACGTACATGCTCCATTAAAACCCAACCCTAAATTTCAAGGGATAAGTGAAATAGGGGTTTACGGTGATTTTATCAATGAGTTCGATTGGTCTGTAGGGCAGGTTTTGGATGCATTGGAAAGAAAAGGCCTATCACAAAATACAATTGTGATCTTGTCAAGTGATAATGGGGGGGTGAAGAATTATAAGGCCTCACAATTTATCGAAATAAACGGACATAAAATCAACGGCCCCTTTTTCGGACAAAAAACCGAAGTCTTTGAAGGGGGGGTGCATGTTCCATTGGCGATTCGCTGGCCCGATAGGATTAAACCAGGTAGTCGTTCAAATGCCATCGTGGCCCTGACCGATTTTTTTGCCACAATAGCAGATCTTAACGATATAACTTTACCATATAACGCTGGTGAAGACAGTTTTAGTTTTCTATCCGAACTACTTCAGACGAAACCAGAAAAGCCGCAAAGGCAGAGTGTGGTTCTTGATGCGACCTCTGGCTTAATGGCAATACGACGAGGGGAATGGAAATTTATTGCGGGTCAAGGTGGGGGTGGTATACATTGGGACGAAAAACAAAATATTTCGATGCTCCCTCATAAATGGAACTATCCAGAGGATCATGGCAATCCTCCAGGACAATTGTACAACCTAATTAAGGATACGTCCGAAGCCACTAATCTTTATTACCAATATCCCAAAATGGTAACTGAACTAAAAGCGGAACTAAGGGAAATAGAATATAGCGGAAGAAGTAGAAAATAGAAATGGAAGTATTTTAAGTCAAACTATTAAGTAGAGAATAGAATCAATGAAAGTTATGAAAGCGATAACCATCTTATTCTGTGTTATAATTGTTTTGGGGTCCTGTAAGGAAACTAGTAGTAAAAAAGAAAAAGTGGATGATTACTTGGCTTGGGAGAATTATGCAGGTACCAAAGACGCTGCACGATATTCTTTACTGGACCAAATTAATAAGGGAAATGTTCAAGACCTCAAAGTAGCTTGGACCTATACTTCAAATGATAAAGATACCAACAATCGTTCCCAAAACCAGTGCAACCCCATAATAGTCGATGGAGTACTTTATGGAACCTCTCCCAAGTCAAAGCTTTTTGCTCTAAATGCCAAAACAGGAAAACAATTGTGGTCGTTCGATCCTGCTAAAATGGGACCAACTACCGCTAGTCCCAATAAATATTACAATATAATTAGAGGAGTAGTTTATTGGGAAAATGAAAGTGGGGAGGAACAAAGGATTTTTTATAGTGCCGGTCAAAAGACATTTTGTGTGGATGCAAAAAAAGGTACTCTTGTAACAACATTTGGAAAGGAGGGATGCCTAGATCTATCGGAAAATCTGGATAGGCCTGAGAAAGACTTCAATCCATTTATAGCCAGCACCTCTCCTGGGATTACGTACGGAGATCTTCTGGTAGTATCGATGAGAGTTGCGGAAACGGCCGATGCAGCACCTGGGCATATACGCGCTTATGATACTCGATCAGGTAAGTTGCGTTGGGTTTTTCATACCATACCTCATCCGGGTGAATTTGGCTATGAATCGTGGCCAGATAAAGAAGCTTGGAAAAAATTGGGTGGAGCCAATAATTGGGCGGGAATGTCCTTGGACTCTAACAACGGGATACTATATGTACCTACAGGTTCGGTGTCAGGTGATTTTTATGGCGGATTCAGAAAAGGAACGAACTTATTTGGCAACTCTTTAATTGCATTGGAAGCAACTTCCGGTAAATATTTATGGCATTATCAAATCGTGCACCACGACCTGTGGGATAGGGATCTTTCGGCCAATCCTAACCTGGTTACATTAACCAAGGAGGGTGAAACTGTGGAGGCGGTGGCGCAAATAACCAAACACGGCTACATTTTTGTTTTTGACAGAAAAACGGGCGAGCCTGTTTTCCCAATAGAGGAGATACCGGTACCACAAAATGCTCTGCCCGGTGAAGAGCCTTGGCCGACACAGCCAATACCTGCCTTACCGGAACCATTTGCAAGGCAAAAGTTTACCGAAGAGGATGTTTGGGGGTTGGAACCCGAGCAGCACGAAGAGCTTTTGGAAAAGTTTAAAATGATCAGGAATGTGAAAAAGTTTTCTCCCCCAAGTAAAGAAGGGGGTTGGATCTTTCCTGGCTTTGATGGAGGGGGAGAATGGGGTGGTGCTGCCTTCGACCCCGAGACACAGGTCATGTATGTGAATAGTACCGAACTGCCCTGGTCGCTTACCATGATAGATGTGCCCAAGGATTCGGGCGAGGACATATCGCTCAAGGGAATTGGAAACCAGGTTTATAATAAGTATTGTTTAGCATGCCATGGACCGGATAGGAAGGGGAACGGAGAATCCTTTCCATCATTGGAGGGAATATCCGATAAATATTCAAATGAACACATCTTAGATATTATTGAGAATGGTAAAAACAGAATGCCCGCTTTTGGCCAACTAAAGGATAACGAGAAAACCGCTTTGCTTGCCTTTCTCCAGGATATCCTAGATAAGGAAGCCGCTATAACTTCCGACCTGGAACCCAAAGAGGAAGCCATGGAAGAAACAAGGAAAAAGAGCATAATGGACGAAGTTCCGTATACAATGACAGGTTACAATAGGTTTTTGGACAAAAACGGCTATCCGGGGATTACTCCTCCCTGGGGAACATTAAATGCGGTAGATCTATCCTCTGGGAAATTAGTATGGAAGGTTCCGTTAGGTGAATACAAGGAACTTTCGGAAAAGGGAATCCCCCCTACTGGCACCGAGAATTATGGAGGTCCGGTGGTTACCAAGGGCGGGCTTGTGTTTATAGCGGCGACCAAAGATTCAAAAATCAGGGCATTCGACAAGGACAATGGAAAAATTCTCTGGGAAGCGGACCTTCCCGTTCCTGGGTTTGCGACTCCCGCGGTTTATGAGGTGGACGGCCGACAATTTGTCGTGATTGCCTGCGGTGGGGGGAAAATTGGATCCAAATCTGGAGACAGGTACATCGCATTTTCCTTCCCAAGTTATTAATAACGAATTATTTCAGTGCAAAATTTGCACCGGAAAAATAGCAAAATAAATTTTAAACAATGAGAGTTATAATATCCCTATTGATACTTTTTGGAACCTTTGATCTTCAAGCAAATTTTCAGCAAGACAAACCCAATATTCTATGGGTTAGCTGTGAAGATATTACAACCATGTTGGGATGCTACGGTGATGTAAATGCTTCCACGCCCAATTTGGACAAATTTGCCAAGAAAAGCATTTTATTTTCAAATGCTTTTTCCACTGCTCCCGTTTGTTCACCGGCAAGATCAAGTATTATTACAGGTTATTATGCTACTACCATAGGCACGCAACATTTACGTTCTGAAGTAGACATTCCAAACGTAATTAAACCTTTCCCTAAATATCTTCGTGAGATAGGTTATTATGCGGTCAATAACTACAAAGAGGATTATAATTTCACAGAAGATGAGCTTTGGAGCGACTCATCAAAAAATGCCCATTGGAAAAATCGCGAAAAAGATCAACCGTTTTTTAGTGTGTTTAATTTAGGGATTACACATCAATCTGGTATTTTTGGTAACGATTCAATTTATAATGC
>TARA_R110000823_G_scaffold360_1_pt1 | contig 52728 bp, 51 predicted proteins | sample TARA_R110000823 | Tara Oceans TARA_R110000823 (sample SAMEA4397722) | marine metagenome | biome: Polar Biome; feature: [DCM] deep chlorophyll maximum layer (ENVO:01000326); material: water (ENVO:00002006), including particulate matter (ENVO:01000060) such as... | depth 20 m | reverse complement strand
ATTTACCTCGCCGAAACCTGCAGCATCATCATCAAAAATCGCCGCATTGCTTGGAAAATCATCACCAATTGGCATATCGCCAGAGCCAAAGGTCCAATCGTGTACACCCGCATCGATAGCAGTTGTCCAGCCATTTGGTATAGAGGCTCCTTCAAATTCTTCTAAAATATTAAAAATACCAGGCTCACCTATACAAGTGATTTCTGGCGCTGTGTTGTCTTCAATAGTAACCGTAGCGGTACACGTTGAAGAGTTTCCTGATTCATCGGTCACTGTTAGTGTTACTGTATTGTCACCTGTGTTGGCACACGTAAATGTGTCCGTATCTAAAGAGTAATTTACAATCCCACAGTTGTCTGAAGAGCCATTGTCAATATCAGCCGGTGTAATAGAAACCGATGACCCACCCATTAAATCTAATGTTAGGTTTTGACACAAAGCCTCTGGGGCTTCCATGTCTGTCACTGTTACGGTAAAATCGCAAGCAACAGTATTTCCATCTGAATCAGTTACACTAAACTCTATTACAGTGTCGCCTGTGGGGAACATAGAACCACTAGCTGGTCCTCCGGTTTGAGTTGTTGTTAATAGTCCATCTTCGGCGTCTATAGCAATTGCATTTGCAAAATTAACTATAGCACTACATTGTCCTGGATCGGTATCGGCCATTAAATCTGTCGGACATTCAATAATAGGTGGATTACCTATAGCTTCTTCACCTACCACGTTCATAACCGCAGCAAATGTACCCCCAAAATCAACTATGCTAGAAGCGCCACAAGGTGTCGATTGCCAATAAGTTGGTGCTGTTTGCCCTTCTGAGTTACCTAAGAAGCCTAGATAATTTGATCCATCTGGACCACCTACAAACAACTCATAGACTAAAAGTTCATTAGACGGAATAATTGCATTTATGGGCTGTGACAATATTGTTAAGTTGTCTGCAGAGGTCACTACTCTATTAGAAGAACCTTGCAACGTTAATGCACTTCCAGGAAATGGGCCAGGCGTAGAATAAACATTTACAGTTACTGTTTTGGGACCAGTTCCATTAAAAAAGAAAATGCCAAACTCCACATCAGTAACTATAAAATCATTCACTATCCCATGGTCTGTTGCTAAATCAAAAGCTCTAAAAAGTGAAGTGTCGTAAACAGAAACCCCATCATTACAACCAAGTGCACTAGTAAGTGATTGGGTTGTATTTTGCGTAATAGTAACGGGTGCTCTTAAACCTTCTTCAAAGTTAATAGGATTACCAATGAATACAGGTTTGTCAAGTTGTTTAACGGGCGATAATTTTAAAGATTGGCTATACCCAATGGGTACAGTCAAAAGTGCTAATAAGATTGTTAGCAAAGTAATTTTTTTCATAATCGTTAAATTTTTGGTTATATCACCAAAAATACGTTAAAATAATTTTAAATCAATATTTTAAAGTTAAAATATTTAACAAAAAAACCGTCATTTAAGACGGCTTTTGATAATTATGTAAGAAAAATCTTATTATTTAATCATTTCATAACTGCGTTTAATAAATGCAGTCATGTCTTCTCCTTTTAAAAGGTTTTTGCTCAGCTTAGCAAGATCCAACGCTTGATTAACCAATCGCTCTTTCTTTTTCTGAGTTTTGGTGTTTAAAATTTCAGAAACTAATTCGTGGTTGGTGTTCACGATTAAATTGTACATTTCTGGCATATTGCCCATACCGAACATGCCTCCACCGCCACCGGTTTTCTGCATTTCTTTCATTCTTCGCATAAATTCAGGCTCGGTAATTACAAAAGGATTACCCTTGCTGTCCATTGCTTCTAATTGTACAGTGAATTTTTCTGAAGGTACAGTTTCTGTTAAAAAGGTTTTGAGCGTTTCTTTCTCCTCATCTGAAAGTTTAGAGATTTGCTCTTCGTCCTTCTTAATTAAATTTTCAACTGGCTCACTATCTACTCGTACAAAGCTTGTATTTTCGTTACTGCTTTCTAGTTTTTGTAGCAAGTGCGAAATAATTGGCGAATCAAGCATTAACACTTCATAGCCTTTGTCTTTCGCATCCTGAATATAACTGTGCTGTTCATCTTTATTTGAAGCATACAGAACGACTAATTTACCATCTTTGTCTGTCTGGTTTTCTTTAATCTTTTCCTGTAATTCTTCAAAAGTAAAGTAATCACCATCTACGGTTGGGTACAATGCAAATTTTTGAGCTTTGTCAAAAAACTTGTCTTCTGTAAGCATTCCGTATTCGATAACAACTTTAATGTCGTTCCACTTTTGCTCAAAGTCTTCCCGGTTGTCATTAAAAAGTGTTTTCAGCTTATCGGCTACTTTGCGAGTTATATAGCTAGAAATTTTCTTAACAGCACCGTCTGCTTGTAGGTAACTACGTGATACATTTAGTGGAATGTCTGGGCTGTCAATTACTCCACGAAGCATCGTTAAAAACTCGGGTACAATACCTTCTACATTATCGGTAACAAACACTTGGTTTTGATACAGTTGAATTTTATCCTTCTGTATGTTCATATCGTTCGTCATCTTTGGGAAATATAAAATTCCTGTCAAATTGAACGGATAATCTACGTTTAGGTGAATGTGAAATAACGGTTCTTCAAATTGCATTGGGTACAACTCTCGGTAAAAGCCATTATAATCTTCTTCTTTTAAGTCTACCGGTTGTTTAGTCCAAGCTGGATTTGGGTTGTTTATAATGTTTTCAACCTCTTTAGTAGGCGCTGGATCATCTTCTTTAGCATCTTCTGGCTTTGGAAGGGTTTCCGTTTTCATACCAAACTTAATTGGGATAGGCATAAACTTGTTATACTTAACCAATAGTTCACGAATACGACCTTCTTCTAAAAATTCAGTTTCATCTTCAGAAATATGAAGGATAATTTCTGTACCACGTACTTCTTTATCAGCTTCTTCTAACGTGAAATTTGGCGATCCATCACATACCCAATGTGCGGCTGGCTCGTCCTTAAAACTTTTGGTAATGATTTCTACTTTGTCGGCTACCATAAACGAAGAATAGAATCCAAGTCCGAAATGACCTATAATTCCAGTGTCGTCACCGTCTTTATCTTTGTACTTTTCGATAAACTCTTCGGCGCCAGAAAAAGCAATTTGGTTAATGTATTTTTCAACTTCGTCTTTCGTCATCCCAATCCCTTCGTCAATAATGCGAAGCGTCTTGTTCTCCTTATCGACTTTTACTTCAATCTTAGGATTTCCGTAAGCAACATCGTTTGCTTCCCCAATATTGGCAAGATGCTTTAATTTAAGTGTGGCATCTGTGGCGTTACTAATAAGCTCCCTTAAAAATATCTCGTGGTCGCTGTATAAAAACTTTTTGATCAGCGGAAAAATATTCTCGACCGATACATTAATAGTTCCTTTACTCATAATATGTATGTTTTGTTTTTTTCTGAAATAAATAAGACAAATAAAGTACCATTCCATAATTTATGACAGCTTGTCATTATGTAAGGAACACGATTCCATAACTACCAAGAAATCATAAACTTTAACAGAACCTTTTGTTTAAACATAAAAATTAAAGGTTAAACGTTTGTATCTTTGAATGGAAAGATTTGTTTGAATTAAAACTCAGTATATCTGTACGTTAAAACAATATAATATGGCAACAAAAAAAACACCTTCAAAAAAGAAAAGTATCACCCGTGATAGTATTATTTCGGCCTATATGGAATACGTTCTAGAGAATGAGCAAACTCCTAAAAGCGTGTATAAGTTCAGTAAGGAAAATGATATGACTGAACAAGAGTTCTATAATTTCTTCGGTTCCTTTGATGGATTGCGTAACGAAATATGGAATACTTTTTTCGATCATTCGTTAAAACTGATACACAAAGACAAAAATTTCGAAGGGTTCAGCAACCAAGAGAAGATGCTTACTTTTTTCTTCACATTTTTTGAAATGCTGACCGCCAACCGTAGTTACGTACTTTTCGCCCTAAAAGAAAACAAAGATATGATGAAGAGCCTTTCGCAGCTTAAAGGGCTTCGAATTAGGGTGAAAGAATTCGCTTCAGAATTAATCAACGAAAAAAACGAAGAAAAAAATCTGAAAATATTAAAACAACCCGTATCCGTATTTTCGGAAGGCGCTTGGTTACAAACTCTCTTTATTTTAAAATATTGGATGGAAGATAACTCGCCTTCTTTTGAAAAAACAGATGTCGTGATTGAAAAATCAGTCCGTGCAATTTTCGATGTATTTGACAATACTCCGTTGGAAAGTGTGGTTGATTTCGGAAAATTTCTATGGAAAGATAAAATGAACTAAATGAAAACACTAGATTCCATTCCCACAGGGAAAATAAAACGCGCCAGTAAGTTAGTTGGTACTGGTGTAAAAGTTGGCGGTAATTACTTGAAATATTACAGCGGAAAACTTGTAAATCCAGATTTGAACAAGGATGCATTAAACGAAAGTAATGCCGAAGATATTTACGACGGCTTAAAAAACTTGAAAGGAAGCGCCTTAAAAGTGGCTCAAATGCTGAGTATGGAAAAGAACATTATGCCCAAAGCCTATGTTGAAAAATTTTCCTTGGCGCAATTTCAGGTTCCGCCATTGTCTGCACCGTTGGTTCGAAAAACATTCAAAAACTATTTTAATCAAACGCCAGAAGATTTGTTCGATACGTTTGATGAAAACTCGGTGGCTGCAGCTAGCATTGGTCAAGTGCATAAGGCTACGAAAGATGGTAAAGACCTTGCCGTAAAAATTCAGTATCCTGGTGTGGCAGACAGTATAAGTAGTGATTTGGCCTTGGTAAAACCTTTTGCTATTAAAATGTTCAATTTAAAGGGAAAGGACTCAGAGAAATATTTTCAGGAAATTGAAGGGAAACTTCTAGAGGAAACCGATTACAACTTAGAAATTGCTCAAAGCAAAACTACAACTGAAGCGTGTTCAGAAATTGCTAATTTAAAATTTCCGAAGTATTACGAAGCACTTTCAACAGATCGCATCATCACGATGGATTGGATGACAGGGAAACATCTTTCAGAATTTACTAAAGTCAACACAGATAAAGAAAAGGCAAATAAAATTGGTCAGGCATTGTGGGATTTTTATATGTTTCAAATGCACGAATTGAAGAGTGTACATGCCGATCCGCATCCTGGAAACTTTTTGGTTGATAAAGACTCTAACTTAGTTGCAATTGATTTCGGTTGCATTAAAAAAGTGCCTGAGGAATTTTACACGCCTTATTTTGAACTAGCAAAACCTGAAAACATTAATAACCCAGATGTTTTTATGGAAAAGATGTACGAGCTTGAAATTTTACGAAGCGATGATTCTCCAGAAGAAGTAAAGTTTTTTTCTGAATTATTTCACGAAATGCTGAGCTTGTTTACGAAGCCTTTTCATGGTGAAACGTTTGATTTTTCAGATGAAGTATTCTTCGGAAAAATAGCCGACTTAAGTGATAAGTATTCAAAAGATACAGACTTGCGTAAAATGAATGGTAATAGAGGGTCTAAGCATTTTCTTTATATAAATAGAACCTTTTTTGGTTTATATAATTTACTTAATGATTTAGGAGCTTCAGTGTCAATAAATAACTACAGGAAATATATTTAATAAAACATTAACTTTCTGTTGAAGTTAAATTATGTTTTATTAAACATTTATACTGTATCTTTAAATTATATAATTGGAAAACTGCTATGAAAAAGAAAAGTTGCCGATTATTTATTGGTTAGGTTGTTTAAAAAAGGGTGCATTCTTTGCACCCTTTTCTATTTAATATTTGGAGAAGAGACTTATTTCCCTTCAGCTTTCTTTTTCATAGAATCATCAGATTTCTCTTTGTTTTTAACATACGTGTCTAACCATGTGTCTTGTTCCCATAACAAATGTAAGATGCTTTCTTTAGCACGATATCCGTGACTTTCTTTTGGTAACATAACCAAACGAGCAGTCGCTCCTAACCCTTTTAAGGCATTAAAATAACGCTCACTTTGCAGTGGGTAGGTACCTGAATTATTATCAGCCTGTCCGTGGATTAGTAGCAACGGTGTTTTCATTTTTTCCGCGTGCATAAAAGGAGACATGGTGTAATAGGTTTCTGGGGAATCCCAGTAGCTGCGTTCTTCACTTTGAAATCCGAATGGTGTTAAGGTACGGTTATAGGCTCCACTTCTGGCAATTCCGGCAGCAAATAAATCACTATGACTTAGTAAATTAGCAACCATAAAAGCACCATAACTGTGACCGCCCACTGCAACACGATTTCTATCAATATAACCCATATCATCCACAGCATCAATAGCTGCTTTTGCATTATCGACCAACTGAGTTCTAAATGTATCATTAGGCTCTTCATCGCCTTCACCAACAATAGGGAAAGCAGCATCGTCTAAAACAACGTAACCTTGCGTTACCCAATAAATAGGGCTTCCCCAAAACGGATAGATAAATTCGTTCGGGTTGGTGGTATTTTGCGAAGCACTGCTCTTATCTTTAAACTCTCGGGGATAAGCCCAAAGAATCATCGGCTTTTTTTCTTTTGCATCCATATCGTAACCAACTGGAAGATATAGTGTTCCTTCCAACTCTAAACCATCATCACGTTTATATGTAATTACTTCTTTATGTACGTTTTGTAAACTTTTAAAAGGATTCTCAAAACTAGTTACAGGCGTTAAATCTTCCTTTTTATTAATATTTCTGAAATAATAATTAGGATATTCATTCTGCGACTCTATTCTAACTAAAATCTTTCCTTTTTTCATATCAATCGCATTATACAAATCCTCTTTTTTGTCCGTATAGCTTGATTGATAAATACGTTTTGTCTTCTGCGTTTTTAAATTGAATTCATCTACAAAAGGAAATTGCCCTTTTTCAGAATATCCATCACCCATTAAATATGCTGTTTGATTATTGAGGTCTAATACAGAACGGTTGAATTTATTCTGGGTGGTTACAAAATCACCTGGATCGCTATATCGATCTTGATAACTTCTATCTGAAATAATAACAGGTTTTTGTCCTAAATCAGAAGGATTAAATAAATAGGTTTTGGTGTTTCGGTTATTCCACCAATAATCGTACGCTATGGCATTTTTATCATCACCCCAAGTAATCCCTGAAAATCTATTTTTAGTTTTTAAAATTTCTTGGCCTTTACCTGTGAAAGGTGCTTCAACTTGATACACAACATCTCTAAAATCAACTTCATTTTCTGGATCTCCTTCGTCTAAAGCTTCTACCCAGTATAAAGTAGCAGGCTGGTCATTTCGCCAGCTAAAGTTTCGTTTACCCGTACGCGTAGCCATAAATCCTTTAGGACGTACTTCATCTAATGGTACTTTGTTTATTACTGTAATTACTTCTCCGTTGGTATCATACACAGTTTCATTGTATGGAAAACGGTAGTAAGGCACTAAATAAGAAAACGGTTTTTTTACTTCTGAAACTAACAGATAGTCTCCATTAGGAGAAAAACTAATACTTCGGTACATTGCAGTTGGAAGAAACGATGCGATTTCTCCATCCATAGAAACCTTCTTAATTTCTGAAAGTGCTAATTGCTCAAAATTAGCTTCGTCATTTGGGTTCTTTAATAAATCTTGATAGGTACGGTTTTGTGCTTTTTCTCCATCACTAACTGAAATGGTTGGACCTGTTGGTACAGCTTCAGCAGTGTTGATTAACTCTTTTCTATTTTCTGGAAGCATTTTTACCAATAAACTAGAGCTATCTTTGAACCAATTTAGTACATCGCCCATATTGGCGTTAACGGTTGCATTAGTTAACTTTTTTGCTGATCCTTTATCAATATCTAACACCCAGGCTTCTACACCTTCTTGAGTTGTGTGTAAAAAAGCAATCATTTTTTGATTGGGAGACCAGCTAAAATTTGATAACCGGGCATTTTCAGGAAGACCAGAAACTGATATCGTTTCTTTATCAGTCGCATTTTTTACTTCTATATTATTATAATAGTTGGTACGGCTACCAATATTAGTTTTCGGGTTAATTCGCAACCCTCCTAAACGCATTTCGGTTTCAGAAAGCTCGTTGATAGATTTATAAGAGTCTCTATATAGAAGGACAACATTTTCACCTTTATCATCAACAATTACCGAAGGAGCAGGTGGTGCCTCTACTAAATTAAGAATGCTTTTAGGTGGTTTTTGATAGTTTTTGTCTACTTGAGCATAAAAAGTAGAAGAAATGAGTAGAAAAATAAGTAATGCAGTAAGTTTTTTCATAAGATTTAAATTTTTTTAAAAGATACTTAAAAAATATAACGGGAAGCCATTCAATTTGCTATGCATGCATACTATAAGAAGCGTATTTATTTCCCTCACATTGCTTGAATATGTATCTTGCCTTTTCGTTTATACAATAACTATATGTACACTTCAAAAATAACAGGGCTTGGTCATTATGTGCCCGAAAATGTTGTTACCAATGACGACCTTTCAAAATTGATGGACACCAATGACGCATGGATACAAGAGCGTACCGGAATAAAAGAGCGAAGGCACATTAAAAAGGGAGATGGAAATTCTACTTCGATAATGGGCGTTAAAGCTGCTACCATTGCTTTAGAAGAAGCCAATTTAACACCAGACGATGTAGATATGATTGTCTTTGCAACGTTGAGCCCCGATATGTATTTTCCGGGCGGTGGTGTGGAAGTTCAAGAAATGATGAATATGCGAACCATTCCGGCACTTGATGTACGTAACCAATGTAGTGGTTTTGTCTACGCTATGTCGGTAGCCGATCAATTTGTAAAAACCGGGATGTACAAAAACATCCTAGTTATAGGAAGTGAAAATCATAGTGGCGGACTCGATTTTACCACACGGGGTCGAAGTGTTTCGGTAATCTTTGGCGATGGAGCAGGAGCTGCAGTTGTTACTAGAAGTGAAACTAATGAAGGTGGAATTCTATCAACTCATTTACATAGTGAGGGGAAGCATAAAGATGAATTAGCTTTACAAGGCCCAAGTACTGAATATTGGGTCCCTGAAATTATTGCGAAAAATCCGCAAGAAGATATTCCATATTACCCATATATGAATGGTCAATTTGTGTTTAAACATGCGATTGTCCGTTTTACAGAAGTGATTCACGAAGGTCTTGAGGCAAATGGCCTATCGGTTGATGATATTGATATGTTGATTCCGCACCAAGCAAACTTGCGTATTTCTCAATTTATTCAGCAGAAATTAAAATTGAGTGATGACCAAGTGTTTAATAATATTCAAAAATATGGAAATACGACGGCAGCCTCTATTCCTATAGCACTTTCTGAAGCTCATAAAGCTGGGAAGATTAAAAAAGGCGACCTTGTAGTATTAGCTGCTTTTGGTAGTGGTTTCACTTGGGGGAGTGTGATTATAAGGTGGTAATTTTTTTTGAAAATTTATAGAAAAACAAAAAGCCTTCCAGAGACATGGAAGGCTTTTCTAGCTTAACAAAAATCAATTTCTTTGAATTTATTTCAAAATAAATGATTCAGAGAGTTTAACAGACTCTCACACTAATGACTATTTTAAAGACGGAACGTTTCATTTTAAAATCTATTTTAACATATAAATAACAAACCCGAAGCAAATTGCTTCGGGTTTATAACTTTGTTGCTATTATTAACACTAACCATCAACGTAAAAATTTTCACAACAAAGTCAGAAATATTTCTACTCAATAGACGAGGTCATTTCCGAATTGTTACACGAATATTTCTTTTTAACATACATTTAGCGAAAGTTGAAGTAAACCGATTGTATATTTTATTCAGAAAAAGAAAACTATGAAAAAAACACTTGTATTAGGCGCTAGTTTAAAGCCTTCACGATATTCAAACCTTGCCATAAACCGATTGGTAGATAATAATCATCCAGTAGAAGCAGTGGGTTTAAGAGAAGGGGAAGTGGCAGGAATAGAAATAACCACTGAAAAAGAAAACTTTGAAAACATTGACACCGTTACCTTATATTTAAATGCAAAACGGCAAGTTGAATATTACGACTATATCGTTTCCTTGAAACCAAACCGTGTAATCTTCAACCCAGGAACTGAAAACCCCGAGTTTTATAAAATATTGAAAAATAATAATATTGAGGTTGATATTGCTTGCACTCTAGTCCTTTTGGCGTCTAATCAATATTAAACCTAAAAAGGTTAATCCGCCGTTCACTATTAGTAATTCATAATTAAAGTGATAACCGCCTATGTATTCTGGAGGAATGCTTCCTATAATGAATGTGAGGGCAACAGATATAATTGAAACTAACCAAACCCATTTGTCTTTAATTTGGATTTTTGTAAATATTCCAAAAGCAAAGAGTCCTAGCAGTGGTCCGTAGGTATAACTTGCTGCTTTTAATAATAGATCGATTACGCTACTATCTAAAAGATATTTGAATGCAATGATTACGATAACCAATAAAACACTTACCCCTACGTGAACTTTTTTTCGAATGCTTTTTTGATGTTTTACCTCTTTTCGTTCAATGCCTAAAAAGTCAATACAAAAACTGGTTGTTAATGAGGTAAGTGCGCTATCTGCACTAGAATAGGCAGCGGCAATTAAACCTAAAATAAAAATGATGCTAAGGCCTAATCCCATACCACCATTTAATGCAATTTCTGGGAATAACAGGTCTGTTTTTTCCTTACCGTCTAGCATAGGAACACTTATTCCGTTTTGCTCAGCATATACAAAAAGTAGGGCTCCTAAAAAGAGGAATAATAAATTTACAGGAATAAAAACTAAACTATAGGATAATACATTTTTCTGTGCATCTTTCAAACTTTTACAGGTTAGGTTTTTTTGCATCATATCTTGATCCAATCCTGTCATACAGATTGTAATGAACATACCGCCAAAAAATGATTTCCAGAAATAATCTTTATCCAGAAAACTATCCATAAAGAATGTTTTGGTGTAAGGAGCAATCTCGGGAGCTGCAAAGAGTTCGGTAAAGGTCCAGTTTAATTCATCTTTAACAAAATAAATGGCTACAACTACAGAGCCTAACATAAAGAGGGTTTGTAGGGTGTCGGTCCAAACTATAGTTTTAATTCCGCCACGGGCGGTATAAATCCAAATTAGCAGTATTGATAGTATTACAGTAACAAAGAAAGGAACATTCCATGCTTCAAAAACAAAATATTGTAATACGGTAGCTACTAAAAACAATCTAAATGAAGCTCCTAAAACACGGGAAACAAAGAAGAAAAAGGCTCCTGTTTTATAACTAACATTTCCGAAGCGATTGTTTAAATATTGATAAATGGAAGTTACATTCATTCTATAATAAATGGGCAGTAATATGAATGTAATTACAAAGTAGCCCACTAAATAACCCAGCACTACTTGCATGTAGCTAAATTGCGAATCTTTCACCCAACCAGGAACCGAGATAAAAGTGACTCCAGAGAGTGATGCGCCAACCATTCCGAATGCAACAATGTACCACGGTGATTTTCCTTCTGCTTTAAAAAAAGCATCATTGCTATCATTTTTTCCTGTGAAATATGAAATAAGCATTAAAACCCCAAAATATCCACCAATTAATAAAAGAATGTGTAATGGCTGCATAAAGTTATTGACTTAAAATAAGAATGATTCAAAAATACAAAGTTTAACGAGGTTGAAAACTTTATTTTTGAGTATATTTAGGCACTTTTAAAAAAAAAGAATTTTTTATCATTTAACTTATTGAACCTATGCGTCTTAAAATTTTACTCTTTGCTGTTTTTGCGTTTGTAGCAAACACTTCTTTTTCTCAGGAATATTTAAAAATGATTGATGCCGGTACTTATAAAGTACAGGTTGTTATCGATAGTGCCGAAGCCTATTTTGCGGGCAAGGATAAAGGTAGAGGAAGTGGTTACAAACAATTTAAGCGTTGGGAATACAATGCTTTGCGTCTTCAGAATGAAAGTGGGTATCTAACTTCAGCTACTGAAAATATAAAAGAGCTAGAACGCCATAATGCTTATTTAAATAGTACCGCAGCTTCTAGAGAGGTTTTAGATGATAATTGGACTGAATTGGGACCAACAAGCTGGAGTGCAACTTCTGGATGGAACCCAGGGGTAGGACGTGTCACTTCTATATCGGTTGATCAAGCAGATAATAGTCATATTATTGTAGGTGCTAATACTGGTGGAGTGTGGAAAACTACTAACGGCGGTCAGGACTGGACTCCTTTAAGTGATTATTTTACAAACTTGAGTGTGTATGCAATAGCAATCGATCCTGCAGATTCTGACACCTATTTTTTTGGGTCAACTAGCGGTATGATTTTTAAATCTACCGATGCTGGAGCTACTTGGAATCTTTTAGTAGATTTAAGTAACTCTTCGGTGAATAAGATATTGATACATCCTACAGATAGTGATATCATTTTTGCATCTTCACAGAACGCGGGAATATATAGAACAACCGATGGAGGTGCTAATTGGATACAAGTAACTTCAGATTCATTTGGTTATGATGTTGAATTTAAGCCAGGTGACCCTTCTGTTGTTTATGCAACTGGTTCAGGATTTCATAAATCTACTGATGGAGGGGCGACATTTACTGAATTAGGAGGTTTTAATAATGGAGCAAAAATGATGGGGGTTTCTGCAGATGACCCTTCAATTATTTATATAGCAGAAGAATCTAATGGCGGTTTTGAGGCATTATATACTTCTACAGATTCGGGTGATAGTTTTGTAAAAAGCCATGAAGGTGAACGAGTATATTTTACTTACAACCAAACTGATTATGGACAAGCTCCAAGAGATATGGATATTGCTGTAAACCCTTCTAATGCAGATGAAATACATTTAGCAGGAATTTTAACGTGGCGATCTACAGATGGAGGTGTTACTTTTGAAAACACTTCAGAATGGCAACCTGGACTTGCAGCAAGCCAAAATATAGGATACTCACATCCCGATATAGATATTATGGAATATATAGGGACGACCCTTTATCTAGGTACCGATGGAGGACTTTATAAGGCTGAAAATCCAGGAGGTGTACTTAGCGCTAACTTTTTTACTGATCTTTCTGAAGGATTGGGAATTCGTCAGTTTTATAAGATTGGAATTTCACAAACTCAAGATGTGGTTGTAACAGGAGGAGCTCAAGATAATGGATCGTCTGTTTATACAGAGGCAGCAGGATGGAAAGATTGGTTAGGTGCCGATGGTATGGAGGGGTTTGTCGACTTTGATAACCCTAATAGATTATACGGAACTACACAGCAAGGTAACCTTTATAGAAGTGAAAACGGAGGTAATTCATATGTGAATATTCCAGAACCTGGAACGGGTAATTGGGTTACACCATTTGAGCAAGATCCAACAGTGCCGGCAACATTATACTCCGGTTATAGCCGCGTTTATAAATCTACCAATAGAGGAAATTCATGGTCTTCTATTTCACAAAGTTTTGGTGCCAATTTAGATAATTTAAAAATTGCTCCCTCTAACAACCAAATAATCTATGTGAGCAGATCAGGGCTTATGTATAAAACTATAGATGGTGGAGCAACTAATTGGGAGCAATTAACAAACCCTGGAGGTCAAGTTAATTACATAGCTATACATCCAACAAATCCTGATAAAGTAGCAATAGCGACTACAAGCAGTTCTAAAGTGTTTGTTTCTGAAGATGGAGGTGAAACTTGGGAAAGTTACTTAAATAACCTTCCTAATTTTAGTGCTCTTTCTGTAGTTTGGGATGATAACGGTGCCGACGGATTATATTTAGGAATGAATTACGGTATTTATTATATCGATAACGGCCTTACTGAATGGCAACCTTATAGTAACAACATTCCAAACGTTCAGGTTAATGAGTTAGAGATTAACAATGAAACCGATATGCTTTATGCAGCTACATACGGGAGAGGTCTTTGGGCATCTCCAGTTGAGGTTCCAACTTTGAGTGTTGACGATAAAGTTTCTGAAGAAAACGTAAGTGTGTATCCTAATCCAGTAAATGATGAGTTGAATATTAAGCTTTCACAAAACTTGGAAGCTGATATTCGTATTTTTGATACATTAGGAAAGCTTGTTGTTTATCAACCAAATGTAAATATTTCAGGAAATTATTCAGTAGGTGTTTCTAACTTAAATAATGGTGTTTATTTTGTTAGAATTAACACCGAAGCAGGTACTGTAACCAAGAAATTTATTAAAAATTAAATAGTAATATAATCTTTAATAATGCTTCAGGAATGTTATATTTCTGAAGCATTTTTTTATCTTACACCCTCATGGATTTTTCTTCAAAATTATTGGAAAACGCAGTAAACGAAGTGTCTCAACTTCCAGGAATTGGAAAACGGACTGCGCTTCGGTTAATGTTACATTTATTGAGACAACCTGAAAACCAAACCAAGCAACTTTCAGAAAGCTTATTGAAAATGAGGGAAGAAATTAATTTCTGTTCCAATTGTCATAATATTTCAGATAGTAAATTATGCGAAATTTGCTCAAACCCAAATCGAGTAGAGGAAATTGTTTGTGTGGTAGAAGACATTCGTGATGTGATGGCGATAGAAAATACAAGTCAGTATAAAGGGCAATATCATGTTTTAGGTGGAAAAATATCTCCCATGGACGGTATTGGTCCTGGGGAGTTGAACATAAACTCCTTGGTCGAAAAAGTAAAAAACGGAAAAATAAAAGAACTTATTTTCGCTTTAAGCTCTACAATGGAAGGTGATACCACCAATTTTTATATCTTTAAACAAATTGAGCCTTATAAAATAACAACCACAACGATTGCACGTGGTATTTCGGTAGGAGACGAATTGGAGTATGCAGATGAAGTTACCTTAGGCCGCAGTATTGTAAATCGTATTCCGTTTGAAACGTCTTTAAAAAATCAATAAAGTTTGAAGCTTTCTGTAGTAATCCTCAACTATAACGTGCGCTATTTTTTGCATCAGTGCATAATAAGTGTCCAGCGCGCCACTAAAAATATTGAAGCAGAAATTATTGTAATAGACAACGCATCTCCCGATGACAGTTGTAAAATGGTAAAAGAATTTTTCCCTGAAATCACACTAATAGAAAATAAAGACAATGTAGGTTTCAGTAAAGCAAACAATCAAGCCGTAAAAGTCGCGAAAGGAGAATATGTGTGCATATTAAATCCAGATACTGCTGTCGCTGAAGGTGCTTTCGAAAAATGTATAGGAATTTTAGAATCTTCTAAAAAAATAGGCGGCATAGGTGTTTATTTACTAGATGGGACGGGTAATTTTCTTCCAGAAAGTAAACGAAATATTCCCACACCATTTATTTCATTGTTAAAAATATTAGGGTTTACCAAAAAATATTATGCAAGTAAGCTTTCAGAAGAAGCTAGTGGTTCTGTTTCTGTGCTGGTGGGGGCTTTTATGTTTTTAGAACGAAATGTATATAATCAGGTTGGTGGTTTTGATGAAGACTATTTTATGTACGGAGAAGATATAGACCTTTCCTATAAAATTGAACAGGCAGGCTATAAAAATCACTATATTGGGTCAACAGAAACACTTCATTATAAAGGAGAAAGTACACAAAAAGATGCTGCATATTTAGATCGATTTTATGGGGCAATGGAAATATTTTATAAAAAACATTTCAACTCAAACCAATTGTTGAATGCTTCTGTAAAGCTTGGAGTTTCTTTGGCTAAAAAAATAAAAGGATCATCTTCTGAAGAAAGAAAAAAACTAGCTCCTATAAGTCAAGAAGCAATTGTATTGACAGAAAACCTACAGTTGCTAAAAGTTCTTTCAGAAAAAATAGAAATTCCCTTAACATCATCTTCCAAAGCAATTTTTCAGGATACAGAATTAACAAACACATTGTTTATTTTCGATGTTGACTATATGCCATACCATCAAATATTTATGGTGATGAAGAAATTCAAAAATAAAAACAACCAATTTAGAATTCGTCCATCGGGCTGTAATTTTATTATTGGCAGCGATAAAAGCGACGAAAAAGGCAGTGTTCTTGTATTTTAAGGTTTTTGAAACATAAAACGATTAAAATTTGATTAATTTTGCACCGTTAATTTAAAAAAACTACTTGCAAAACGTTATGGCAAAATTTGAATTGAAACTACCTAAAATGGGCGAAAGTGTTGCAGAAGCAACCGTAACCAATTGGCTTAAAGAAGTGGGTGATACCATTGAGTCCGACGAAGCCGTTTTGGAAATCGCAACAGACAAAGTGGACAGTGAAGTCCCCAGTGAAGTTGACGGTGTTTTAGTGGAGAAATTGTTTGACACCGACGATGTGGTGCAAGTAGGACAAACCATTGCTATTATAGAAACCGAAGGTGATGGAGGAGAAGATAGCTGTACACCAGAATCTTCAGCCGTAGAAACAAAACCGAAGCCTGAAATGGTAGATGCCGTTGAAGAGAAGGTTGAAGTAGCAAAGCAATCAACACAAACTGCAGTAGAAAGTAGTGACGACCGTTTCTATTCTCCTTTAGTTAAAAATATTGCTAAAGAAGAAGGCGTTTCTCAATCTGAATTAGATTCTATTTCAGGAACCGGAAAAGACGGGCGTGTTACTAAAAACGATATGTTAGCTTATGTGGAAAACAGAGGACAACAACAAGCACAGCCTAAGCAAGAAGCTGCTCAACAGCCAACAACTTCAAAACCAGCACCAGCACCAGCACCGAAACAAAAACCAGCCGTTTCAGTAAACGGAGAAGATGAGGTGATCGAAATGACCCGAATGGGTAAAATGATTTCGAAGCATATGGTAGACAGCGTTCAGACTTCTGCACACGTACAATCTTTTGTTGAGTGTGATGTTACTAAGGTTTGGAACTGGAGAAATAAAGTAAAAGGTGATTTTGCAAAACGCGAAGGTGAAAAGTTAACGTTCACTCCTATATTTATGGAAGCCGTTGCAAAAGCATTAAAGGACTATCCATTAATGAACATCGCTGTTGATGGTGACAAAATAATAAAACGTAAAAATGTAAACCTTGGTATGGCAGCTGCTTTACCAGATGGTAACTTGATAGTGCCAGTAATTAAAAATGCAGACCAACTTAACTTGGTAGGAATGAGCAAAGCGGTGAACGATTTAGCAAACCGTGCACGTCAAAACAAATTAAAACCTGATGAAATTCAAGGAGGAACCTACACAGTAACCAATGTAGGAACTTTTGGTAGTATTATGGGTACGCCTATCATTAACCAACCGCAAGTAGGTATTTTGGCACTCGGAGCAATTCGTAAAGTTCCAGCGGTAATCGAAACACCAGACGGCGATTTTATCGGCATTCGTTATAAAATGTTCTTATCGCACAGTTATGACCACAGAGTTGTAAATGGAGCATTGGGCGGACAGTTTGTAAAAGCTGTTGCTGATTACTTAGAAGCATGGAATGCAGATAGAGAGGTGTAAGCCAAGTTTAATCATCTAATTTTTTTCAGTAGTGGATATTTCTGAAGAAAACATTTTTTAAAATTCTGAAAACCAAACTATGGAATTAAACCTAACCAAACCTATTTGTTTTTTCGATTTGGAAACAACCGGAACCAATGTGGCCAAAGATAGGATTGTTGAAATCTCCATCTTAAAAGTATTCCCTAACGGAAACAAAGAAAGCCATACGTGGCGCGTAAATCCAGAGATGCCTATTCCGCCATCTACTACTGCTATTCACGGTATAACCAATGAAATGGTAGAAAATGAGCCTACTTTTAAAGAGTTGGCGCATAAAGTGCAGGATTTAATGAAGGATAGCGATTTGGGAGGTTATAATAGTAATCGGTTTGATATACCATTGCTCGCTGAAGAATTATTAAGAGCCGAAGTAGATTTCGATCTTAAAAAAGCAAAAGCGGTAGATGTACAGACTATTTTTCATAAAAAAGAAAAACGAACCTTAGAGGCCGCTTTCAAGTTTTATTGCGATAAAGACCTAACCGATGCCCACAGCGCCGAGGCGGATACCAACGCAACATATGAGGTGTTAAAAGCACAATTAGATAGATATGAAGACGTGGAAAACGACATCAACTTTCTTTCTACCTTCAGTGCGCACAAAAACTACGCAGATTTTGCAGGTTTTGTAGGGTATAATAAACAAGGCGAAGAAATCTTTAGTTTCGGAAAACATAGAGGCAAAAAAGTAACTGATATTATTGAAAAAGAACCCGGTTATTTTGGTTGGTTAATTAATGCAGACTTTCCATTATACACTAAAAAGGTGTTGACCCGCATTAAATTAAGCCAATTGAACAACAAGTTATAAGTTCAGTATGAAGATTATTTGCGTAGGTCGAAACTACACGGACCATATAGAAGAGCTTAAAAACGAAAAACCCGAAGATCCTGTTTTATTTTTGAAACCAGACACTTCAATTTTACTAAAAAAGCAGCCATTTTTTATTCCAGATTTTTCTCAAAACGTCCATCATGAAGTGGAAATTTTGGTTAAGATTAAAAAAATTGGAAAGCATATAGATCGAAAATTTGCTCATAAGTATTATGACGAAATAGGTTTGGGCATTGACTTTACAGCTCGAGACCTTCAAGCTAGCTTAAAAGAAAAAGGATTGCCTTGGGAAAAAGCAAAAGCATTTGATGGGGCAGCAGTAATAGGTACTTTTCTGCCAAAAGATACGTTTAAAAGTGTAGATGATATTAATTTTAGTTTAGAAAAAAACGGTGAAATAATTCAAAAAACTTCTACAAAATTAATGTTGTGGAAGATTGATGAGTTGATTGAATATATTTCAAAATACTTTACATTAAAAATAGGAGATGTTATCTTTACAGGAACCCCTGCAGGCGTTGCAAAAGTTGATCCTGACGATAAATTAAAAGGGTATATCGAAGATAAGGAGGTTTTCTCCATAAAAGTTAAATAGATGAGTAGACATTATTCCAAAGAAAAAATTAAAGAAGTTGCTGGTGGCGATGAGGATTTTATGGCCGTTGTAGCTCAAACATTCTTAGAAGAAATACCACCAGACCTTCACGCGTTGCAAGAAGCGATAGAGAATGATAATAAAGAATTAGCGTACCAATTTGCTCATAAAATGAAGCCAAATTTTGAAATGTTTGGCGTTGAAGTAAATAAAGAAGTATTGGCTATAGAGTCTTGGACTAAAACTTCAAAAAAACAAAGTGCTATAGATCAAAAGTTGTTACATGTAGTTACAACAGTAAAAGCTGTTATAGAAGAACTTCAAGAAGATTTCCAACTATAGATGTTAGCAGAAATAATTACCATTGGTGATGAGATACTCATCGGGCAAATAGTAGACACCAACTCTGCTTATATTAGTAAACAACTTAATCAAATTGGGGTTCAAGTATATCAAATAACCTCCATTCAAGATGAGCGTCAGCATATTCTTAACGCACTTGAAGATGCTAAACAAAGAGTAGATCTAGTTATAGTTACAGGCGGGTTAGGTCCCACTAAAGATGATATTACCAAAGAGACCTTCTGCGAATACTTTGAAGACACTTTACTAGAGAATGTTGAAGTACTTCAGAATATAAAAGAAATCTTCGCAAAGTATATAAAACAAGAACCGTTACCTGCAAACTTAAAACAGGCGATGGTTCCTTCAAAAGCTGAGGTGCTTCAAAACCCAAACGGAACCGCTCCTGGAATCTGGATGGAAAAAGATAAAACCGTGTTTGTTTCTATGCCAGGTGTGCCTTATGAAATGAAACATATTCTTACGGAAGAAGTATTTCCGCGAATTATTAAAAAATACAATCGCCCGCACATATATCATAAAACATTATTAACCTATGGCATGGGCGAAAGTGCAGTAGCAGAACGAATAGAAGACTGGGAAAATAACTTGCCCAAAGATATAAAGTTAGCATATTTGCCATCTTTAGGTAGAGTGCGTTTACGATTGTCTTCTAAAGGAATGGATAAGGAGTTTCTTCAGAAATCTGTAGACGAGCAAATGGAAAAACTCAATAAGCTATTAGATGATATTGCCGTAGGTTTTGAAGATGAAACCAATATTGTGCAACGGGTAGCTTCTTTATTAAACCAAAGAAAACAAAGCCTAAGTTTGGCCGAAAGTTGCACAGGCGGATCTATTGTAAAAGAAATTACGGCTATTCCTGGAGCCTCTGCTTATTTAAAAGGAAGTGTAGTGCCTTATGAAACTGCACAGAAAGTTTCAGTATTAGGTGTAAATCAAAAACTGATAGATAAGCATACCGTGGTAAGTGCTCCGGTGGTAGAAGCAATGGCAATCCAAGTAGCAAGGCTTTTTAAAACAGATTATGCTGTCGCAACCACTGGTATTGCAGGGCCAACAAAGGGCGATGGCAAGGATGAAGTAGGAACAGTGTTTGTTGCAATCGTTTCTCCAAAAGGAGTTGTTTCTCAAAAATTTAGCTTTGGTAATAACCGCGAACGCGTTATTATAAAAGCCACAAACAAGGCTTTCGAAATGCTTTTAAAAGAAATTTTAAAAAACTAAATATCTTTTATTGTGCATACCGATAAATTTATTTAAATTTGCAGCCTGTTTAAAAATAACTATAAACAATAAGGTAATGTCAAGAGTTTGTGAGCTTACGGGCAAAAGAGCAATGGTTGGGAACAACGTATCCCACGCGATGAACAAAACCAAACGCAAGTTTAATGTGAATTTGGTTAAAAAACGCTTTTACATTCCTGAAGAAGATCAGTGGTTAACACTTAAAGTATCTACTTCAGCGTTAAAAGACATCAATAAAAAAGGGATTTATGCAGTAGTTAAAGAAGCTCGCGAAAAAGGCTTCCTTAACAAATAATTGCAATAACGTATAAAGTCGGTAACAATGGCTAAAAAAGGAAATAGAGTACAAGTAATTTTAGAATGTACAGAGCACAAAGCAACAGGTAAACCTGGGACGTCTCGTTACATTAGCACTAAAAACAAGAAAAACACTCCGGACAGATTAGAGTTGAAAAAATTCAACCCTATCCTTAAAAAGATGACTGTTCACAAGGAGATAAAATAACTAGTTATGGCAAAGAAATCAGTAGCAACATTACAAACAGGATCTAAGCGACTAAGTAAAGCCATTAAAATGGTAAAGTCAGAAAAAACAGGAGCGTATACTTTTGTAGAGTCTATTATGTCTCCAGATGAAGTAAACGATTGGTTAAACAAAAAATAACCAATATACAATACTATACAGAAAGCCACTTTTTTACGAAGGTGGCTTTTTGTATTTTTAAACTATTATCTTTGCAGGATATGGGCGTGCCCCTAAATCGGGTCGGGCTTTCGTCGCTACACGGTAGCGTACTCAATCCCTCACGCAAAACCGTGCTTAACTAACAAAACTATGAGCCTTTTTAAAAAAATATTTTCAAAAGAAAAAAAGGAAACTTTAGATAAAGGATTAGAAAAATCTAAAACCTCCTTTTTCGATAAATTGTCCAAAGCTGTTGCTGGTAAAAGCAAAGTAGATGATGACGTACTTGATAACCTAGAAGAAATACTTGTAACTAGCGACGTAGGTGTAAATACCACTTTAAAAGTTATTGAGCGTATTGAAGAGCGTGTTTCTAAAGATAAATATTTAGGTACAGATGAGTTAAATCAAATTCTCCGTGAGGAAATTGCAGGACTATTAAGCGAAATTGATTCTGGTAATGCAACCGAATTTGAAGTGCCTGAACGTTCCGGGCCACATGTAATTATGGTGGTGGGTGTAAATGGCGTAGGGAAAACAACCACTATTGGTAAACTAGCCTATCAATTTAAAAAAGCAGGTAAAAAAGTAGTTTTGGGAGCCGCCGATACCTTTAGAGCAGCTGCCATAGACCAATTACAAATTTGGGCAGACCGTACCGATGTTCCTATTGTAAAACAAAGCATGGGTAGTGATCCTGCCAGTGTAGCGTTTGACAGTCTGCAAAGTGCTGTAAAACAAGATGCCGATGTTGTAATTATTGATACGGCGGGACGTCTGCACAATAAGGTAAACCTTATGAACGAGCTTTCAAAAGTAAAACGTGTGATGCAAAAGGTTATTCCAGATGCACCTCACGACGTTCTTTTGGTTTTAGATGGTTCAACCGGTCAAAATGCTTTTGAACAAGCTAAGCAATTTACCAATGCAACCGAAGTTACTTCACTCGCGGTTACCAAACTAGACGGAACTGCAAAGGGCGGGGTTGTAATCGGTATAAGCGATCAATTTAAAATTCCAGTTAAATACATTGGTGTTGGAGAAGGAATGGAAGACCTTCAGGTTTTCAACAAATTTGAGTTTGTAGATTCGTTTTTTAAATAATAAAGGAGACTAGATTGATTAAACTTGAGCCTTTTATAAAAGAAGATTTCCAAAGACTAATAAATTGGATTGATTCCGAAAGAGCGTTAATTCAATTTGCGGGACCTATTTTTTCATACCCTTTAAAAACAAAACAACTTGAAGATTACGTTAATAAAAAAGGACTTGAACCCAAAAAAATAGTAGATATTGAAAGTGGAAAAGCTATTGGTCATTGTGAGTTAAACTTTCAAAACGAATATCCTCGGTTATCAAGAATTTTAATCGGAGATAAAAACTATAGAGGAAAAGGTTTGGGAAAAAATATTGTCAGGCTAATGATTCAAGAAATTCAAAGCAAAGCAGCTGTTGATAAAGTTGATTTACGAGCATTTGGATGGAACGAAAACGCAGTACGATTATATAAAAATGAAGGCTTTGAAATACAGACAGAAGTTACTGGTCAATTCAAATTTCATGACGAGTCATGGACAAATTTGTATATGATAAAACAATTATAATTTTAAACATAGCTTACAACTGCAATTATTGACTTAGAAATACGACAATAGCGGTAGTACAACAAAAATATAGAGAGTTAAAACCCTTTCTATTTCTTACTTAATTATTTATACTTAGAGAATGCGCACAAAATCACTGAAGAAAAACAAGATTAATGTAGTAACCTTAGGCTGTTCTAAAAATGTTTACGACAGCGAAGTGTTAATGGGACAGTTACGTGCCAATAATAAAGAGGTTGTTCATGAAGAGGAAGGAAATGTAGTAGTAATTAATACGTGTGGCTTTATTGCAAATGCAAAGGAAGAAAGTGTAAATACGATATTAGAATACGTTCAGAAAAAAGAAGAAGGAACAGTCGATAAGGTTTTTGTTACCGGTTGCCTTTCTGAACGCTACAAACCCGATCTTCAAAAAGAAATTCCTGATGTAGATCAATACTTCGGGACAACAGAATTACCCGGTTTATTAAAAGCGTTAGGTGCTGATTATAAGCACGAGCTCATAGGCGAGCGATTAACGACTACCCCAAAAAACTACGCTTATTTAAAAATAGCTGAAGGTTGTGATCGTCCGTGTTCATTTTGTGCCATTCCGTTAATGAGAGGAAAACATAAAAGTACACCTATTGAAGATTTAGTAACGGAAGCTGAAAAGCTAGCCGCAAACGGTGTAAAAGAATTAATTCTTATCGCACAAGACCTTACTTATTACGGTCTTGATCTGTATAAAAAACGAAACCTAGCCGAATTACTTAAAAACTTAGCAAAGGTTGAAGGTATCGAGTGGATCAGATTGCATTATGCATTTCCAACGGGCTTCCCAATGGATGTATTGGATGTCATGCGAGAAGAACCAAAAATATGTGATTATATTGATATTCCATTACAGCATATTTCTGATCATATTTTAAAATCAATGCGTCGCGGAACCACCTATGAAAAAACCACCAATCTTTTAAAAGATTTCAGAAAGTATGTTCCTAATATGGCTATCCGTACAACACTAATAGTTGGATATCCAGGTGAGACTGAAGAAGATTTTCAATTACTTAAAAACTGGGTAGAAGAAATGCGCTTTGAACGTTTAGGTTGTTTTACGTATTCTCACGAAGAAAACACACACGCTTTTAATCTAGAAGATGATGTGCCCGAAGACGTAAAAATGGAGCGTGCCAATGAGATTATGGCTATTCAGTCACAGATTTCTTGGGAATTGAATCAGCAGAAAATTGGGAAAGAATTCCGTGTGCTAATTGATAGAAAAGAAGGTAGTTACTTTGTGGGCCGTACCGAATTTGACAGCCCAGATGTAGATAACGAAGTTTTAGTAAATGCAGAAGAAGGTTATTTAAGAACGGGTGAGTTTTTTAACGTAAAGATTACCGCTGCAGAAGATTTTGATTTGTACGGAGAAGTGGTAAACAATTAATAGGATTATGAGGTTTTCTTTTCTAGTGTTTTTGCTCACTTTTATTTCTTGTAAAAATGAAACAAAAAATGAGTCTGAAACTTCTAAAATAGAAACTGAAAAAGTACAAACAATCTCTAATCCTACTCCTTCAAACAGTTCATTACCGCGCTTGTTTAGTAATGGAGCTTCTTTATTTTTATCATACGTTACGCAAACCGATAGTCTTTCAACTTTATATTATTCAGAGTATAAAGATGAAACTTGGCAACGTCCTATAAAGGTGAGCTCTGGAAATAATTGGTTTGTAAATTGGGCAGATTTTCCAGTTATAGCAGAAAATAAGGGAACTATTTTAATAAACCATCTTCAAAAATCGGCAGAAGGCACTTACACCTACGATATTAAATTAAATATTCATTCTTTCGAAGTAACAAAAAACAAACGAGATTTTTTGCTCCACGATGATGGCACCAAAAGCGAACACGGTTTTGTTTCGATGACTCCGACCGATAGTGGCTTTTTTGTAACGTGGTTAGATGGGCGTAATACTAGTGGAGGAGGTCATAATAGCCAAGATTCCCATAATAAAGCAGGCGCAATGACATTGAGAAGCGCGTCCATCAACTTTCAAGGAGAGATCACTAAAAGTATAGAGTTAGATAATCGAGTATGTGATTGCTGCGGAACTTCTTCCGCAATGAGTAATAAAGGACCAATTGTTGCTTATCGCGATAGAAGCAAAAACGAAATACGAGATATTTCAGTAATACGTTTTGAAAACGGAAAACCGTTACCATTTCAAACTATTGGGAATGATAATTGGGAAATTCCGGGTTGTCCTGTAAATGGGCCTTCCATTGCAGCGCTTGAAAATTCAGTTGCGGTTGGTTGGTTTACTGCTGTGGGAGGAGAAGGGAAAGTGCAAATAGCTTTTTCAGAGGATAATGGAGAAAACTTCGGAAATTCTATTAGAGTTGATACTAAAAATGCAACCGGTAGAGTAGAGGTGGAGATGATTTCAGAAAAAGAAGCTGCTATTATTTGGATGGAGCCCAATGGTGAAGAAGAGGTGATTAAAGTTAGAAAAGTAGCTGTTTCAGGAGAAATTGGAGACCCAATTATTGTTTCGAAAACTAGCGCCGAGCGTGCTAGCGGCTTCCCTCAAATGGCAAAAGTAGCTAACAAATTATTCTTTGCTTGGACGCAAACGGATAGTGCTAAGATTGTTAGGACAGCTCAACTGGATATTAAAAATTTATAGCTACCACACTTTTACCTCACAATTGGAAAGAAAACTTACAAATAGTATCTTTATGGTATGAATAAGAGGTTTAGATTTCCTAAATGGACGGTGACAGCTTTTACAGTGATATTGATAATCGTAATGATTATTACGTTTTTACTAAAACAAAATAACCCCGAATGGCAATTTGGTAATACCTTTTTGTTGTCGCAAGCAATCGCTTTAGTATTACAAATTATATTAAACATTATTAATTGGCGATCTAATAGAAAAATAGTGGTGTTAATGACGCTGTTTATTAGCGCAACTATTTTAGCTTCTGTAATTTGGCAATTTATTAGTTTTAATTTGGTTTATAACTAAGCTTGAAAAATCTACTCATCATAGGTCATACCTTTCCTGAACCGTCTACCACAGCGGCAGGCTCTAGAATGCTTCAGCTTATTCAGCTTTTCTTAGCAGATAATTACACTATAACCTTTGCAAGCACTGCGAGTGTTAGTGATAAATCTGTGGATTTGGAAAACTTAGGAGTTTCTTCAAAAACAATTCAACTTAATAATCTTTCTTTTGATGAATTTCTTCGGAAAGAAAACCCAACTATTGTGCTTTTTGATCGGTTTATAACTGAAGAACAATTTGGCTGGCGCGTTAGTGAAATATGTCCCGAAGCACTAAAAGTATTAGACACAGAAGACCTACATTTTCTCAGGAAAGCACGCGAAACAGCTGTAAAACAAAACAAACCTGTTGAAAAAGCTAATTTGTTTACCGGAACGGCAAAAAGAGAATTAGCAAGTATTTGGCGGTGTGATGTGTCACTTATTATTTCAGAAGTTGAAATGAAGCTATTACAAAACACCTTTGCTATTCCAGAAGACATATTGTTTTATTTGCCTTTTTTGCTTTCTCCCACTTCAGAAAAACAAATTAAAAGTTTACCAACTTTTAAGGAACGAAATCACTTTATCACCATCGGCAATTTACTGCATGCGCCTAATATAGATTCAGTAAAAGTTTTAAAAAAAGAGATCTGGCCTCATATTAAAGCACAACTTCCAAAAGCTGAATTATATATTTACGGAGCCTACGCCCCGCAGCAGATACAAGAATTGCATAACGAGAAAGAAGGTTTTATTATTAAAGGTTGGGCAGCAGATAGTCATACTGTAATGCAAAAAGCACGAGTGTGTTTAGCGCCAATACGATTTGGTGCTGGTTTAAAAGGGAAACTGATCGACGCTATGCAATGCGGAACGCCGTTCGTAACTACAAATATAGGAGCCGAAGGGATTTACGATGTTTCTACAACTAATAATGGGATAGATAATTGGACTGATTTTATTAATAGAGCGATCACACTTTATACAGATGATAAAGTTTGGTTAGAAAAACAGCATCAAGGTTTTGAAACACTCAATAACCGATTAAATAAAAATCTTTTTGAGAATAATTTTATTGAAAGAATTCAAACTCTTCTAAACTCATCAGAAACACACAGAAAGAAAAATTTCTTTGGGCAAATTTTACAGCATCACACGGCACAAAGCACCAAGTTTATGTCCAAATGGATTGAGGAGAAGAACAAGTAAAACTTTAAAGTGGAAAGACCATCTTTATATCACTCCGCTCATATGGCACGTTAAGTTCTTGTTCTACTTCTATAAACCCAAACTTTCTATAAATATAGATAGCATTTTCTAGTTTGGTATTGGAGTACAAAAAGAGTTTCTTAAAGTTATTTTCTTTAGCAAAATCAATGCAATACTGCATGAGCTTTTGACCAATTTTTCTGCCTCGTTGATTTGGTAAAACTGCCATTTTGGTTAGCTCGAAAGCGTTTTCTTCCTTTTTTAAAAGAGCAACTGTCCCTAAAACGGTATTATTTTCAATGGCGAAAAAGATATATCCGCCAGGATTTAAAATGTATTTTTCTGGATTACTTAGTACTTCGCGGTCAAAATCCTCAACATAAAAGAAGGTTTCCAGCCATTCTACATTTAGGTCGTAAAAGTCTTGAGCATATTGCGGCTCGTAGGGTGTAATTTTCATGAAGCGATACAGTCTGATATTAAATAAGAAATCGTTTTCCCTAATTGTCCCGAACTACTTGAAAAAGCCGGTGATCCTTCGCAAATATGAATATACTTGCAGTTCTGTTTTTTTGAAAAGTAAGCAAGGAACTTTCTAGCTTCGGTTACCGTAAAGCCGCTCGGTGTCATTGCGCTACTTCCTATGTTTTCGATAGCATCCAAATCTAATTCAATACCAAAATAGTCAGTTTCGGTATGTAGAAATTCGTCAGTATGTTGAAGTGCTTTTAAAAATGATGTTTTTTCTGAAATGGCAATATCTTCAAAAATGGAATATTGAATTCTTTCTGGATTGGCATCCATCGTTTCAAAAACAACCTTTGAGGTATAATTTCTATGAATCCCGAATATAGAATATTTGTTTAAAAAGCCTTTTTCAAAAGCATAGGAAAATCCATTTCCACTATGGCGGTGTTCCAAAGCTCGAAAATCTGTGTGCGCATCAAAATTTACGCAGTTAATTCCTTTGCCGATAGCTTGAGAAACTCCTTTTAAATTTCCGAAGCTATTATTATGACCGCCCCCAATAATAATTGGAACTTTGTTTGCTTGAATAATGCGTTTGATGGTTTCTGAAACTTTATCATCAATTTGAGTTACTAACTCCCCTAACTTTTCATAATAATGCGGATTGTCTTCAGAAATTGTTTCCGCCTGTTCCATTTGGGTTTTACAATCTATTTCGCCTAGAATAATTACGTTTTCGGCTTTAGTAAGTAAATTATTTTGAATATTACAAAACGATTGTAAAGCCACCACCCAAGCATCTCGAGCACCTGGCTTTCCGTGGTTAGCCCGTACACCAATATCTTCAGGAATACCTAATAAAACGTATTTTGATTGGGTGTTTTTTAATTCTTCCCAATTGGTAACAGTTTTTACAGCAGCTCCCATTTTTTCTTCTCCAGCTCTCGAGCTCGTTAGTTTTGAAAGCTCTTTTTCAGAATAAAATCGAACGAAATCCATTATACAAGCTCTCCTTTTATGATTACTGAATCGATTAAATTACTCCCAAAGGAATATGGCAAATACCCATACGAAGGAACCGCTTTTGTTATAATAAGGCTCGCAACTTTTCCTTTGGTAATGCTCCCATGTGTATCGCTAATTCCCATGGCATATGCACCGTTGATTGTAGCGGCGTTAATTGCTTCTTCTGGTGTTAAGCGCATTTTTATACAAGCTGTAGAAACTACAAAATTCATGTTTCCGCTAGGCGTAGAACCTGGATTGTAGTCAGTTGCCAAAGCAAGTGGTAACCCAGCATCGATTAATTTTCTTCCAGGCGTATAAGAAATACTTAAAAAATAGGAGCAGGGGGGAAGTGCCACTGGCATTGTTTCACTGCCTTTTAAAGCTTCAATGTCTTCGTCGGTCAATACTTCTAGGTGGTCTACGCTTAAAGCGTTGTATTTTACACCCGCGGCAATACCACCAATAGCGTTAAATTGGTTGACGTGAATTTTAGGGGTGAGTTTATATTTTTGAGCTTCCTTAAGGATACGTTCTGTTTCTGCTACTGAAAAGTAACCGTCTTCGCAAAACACGTCTACATAGTCTGCTAATTTTTCTTCAGCAATTTTCGGGAGCATCTCATTGCAAATTAAATCGATATATTCCGTTTTCTTCTCTTTATATTCAGTGGGTACAGCGTGAGCACCTAAAAAGGTCGTTTTCACCGTAACCGGATAGTTTTTCTCTAGTTTTTTGGCAACGCGAAGCATTTTAGATTCCGCTTCGGTGGTAAGTCCGTAACCACTTTTAATTTCAATAGCTGCCGTTCCTAGTTTCATCACTTCTTCCAATCGTTGGGCAGATTGTTTATAGAGTTCTTTTTCTGAAGTTTCCTGTAACTTTTTAGCGCTATTGACAATTCCGCCGCCTTTTTCAGCAATTTCCTGATAGGATAATCCTTTAATTCTATCAACAAATTCCTGCTCACGGTTTCCAGCATAGACAATATGCGTATGCGAATCGCACCAAGCGGGCATTACGATTTTACCGGTGCAATCTATGGGTTTAAAACCTTCCACATTTGGAATATTCTTCATTTCGCCATAATCTGAAATGATACCATCTTTAATAAGCACCCAAGCATTATTAATACTGGGTAAATGGTTCATCTCTGTTCCGCTTACTTTTTGTGGCGGATTTTCACGGGTTTGCAGTAGTTGCTGTATGTTAGTAAGGAGTAATTTCATACTATAAAGATAGTAAACTTGAGAAGGAATTTATACCTTAGACGTTCAGAAAATTTTAGTGAGATGAAACAGAAAAGTTTAGGTGTAAATACTATTTGTACACACGTTGGCGAAGTAAAAGATGAACAGTTTAAAGGAGCTGTTTCTCCTATTTATCCATCAAGTTCATATGCATATGAAGGCGTGGATGTAAAACGATATCCACGTTATTTTAATACCCCCAATCAAGAAGCACTTTGCAAGAAAATTGCGATGTTGGAAAAAACTGAAGCGGGTTTAATTTTTGGAAGTGGAATGGCTGCCATAAGTACAACGATGTTAGCTTTTTTACATGCTGGAGATCACGTGGTATTGCAGAAAACACTCTACGGAGGAACCTATAATTTTGTAGTAGAAGAGTTTGATAAATTTGGGATTGAATATGATTTCACTGAAGGTTTTTCTGAAGCTGACTTCACTTCAAAAATTAAAGAAAACACCAAAGTAATTTTTGTTGAAACACCATCTAATCCGTTGATGCTAATAACCGATTTAGAAATGATTTCGCGAATAGCAAAAGAGCAAAATATTATTACAATGATTGACAATACGTTTGCATCGCCCATAAATCAAAATCCAGCAGATTTCGGAATTGATATTATGATACATAGTGCGACTAAATATATGGGTGGTCATAGCGATATTTGTGCGGGAGCAGTTGCTGCTTCAGAAGAACATATTACTAAAATTTGGAATGTAGCTAAAAATTTAGGAGGTAGTTTAAGCGATTATACGGTTTGGTTATTAGAGCGTAGTATGAAGACGATGAAATTACGTGTAAAAGCTCAAAACCGAAATGCTAAAAAACTTGCTAAATGGTTACATAAACATGATTTGGTTGAGAGAGTATATTACCCAGGTTTAAAAAGCCATCCGGATTATCAGTTAGCAAAAAAACAAATGCGAGGATATAGCGGAATGCTTTCATTTGAATTAAAAGAAGGGGTGGACGCTTCAAAATTTATGAAATCGTTGAAACTGATTAAAGAATCGATGAGTTTAGCTGGAGTAGAATCTACTATTTTATCCCCTTCAAAAACATCGCACGCATTACTTTCTTCAGAAGAAAGAGAACGACAAGGAATAAGCGATGGTTTGTTACGTTTTTCTGTAGGAATTGAAGAAAAACGCGACTTAATAAACGATTTAGAACAAGCCTTTGAAACTGTTTTAGATGGAAAACTACAAAAAGTATAAACCATGAAGTTAGATATATTAGCCATTGGGGCGCATCCCGATGATGTAGAGTTAAGTTGTGCAGGAACTATTGCAAAAGAAGTAGCAAATGGAAAAAAAGTAGGGATATTAGATTTAACTCGAGGCGAGTTGGGTACAAGAGGCACTGCCGAAATTAGAGATAAAGAGGCAGCGGATGCTGCTAAGATATTGGGTGTCGCGGTACGGCACAATTTACAATTCTCAGACGGTTTTTTTGTGAATAATACGGCTACCCAGTTAGAGGTTATTAAAATATTGAGAAAATACAAACCAGATGTTGTTTTATGCAATGCAGTTGATGACCGTCATATCGATCACGGAAAAGGTAGTAAGTTGGTTAGCGATGCTTGTTTTTTAAGTGGTTTGCGAAAAATTGAAACAATCCATGAGAGTAATCACCAAAAGGAATGGCGACCTAAACATGTGTACCATTATATACAGTGGAAAGACTTAACACCCGATTTTGTTGTTGATATAACTGGACATTTGGATAAAAAACTAGAATCGGTTGCGGCGTATAAAAGTCAGTTTTTTGATGAAAACTCTAAAGAACCGGTTACGCCCATTGCTACGGCTAACTTTAATGAGAGTATAACATATCGTGCTCAAAACTTGGGACGCTTAATAGGAGTGGAGCACGGAGAGGGCTTTACAACAGAACGTTATGTGGCTGTAGATTCTATTTTTGATTTGATCTAAAAATTCTGATATTTTTATATTGTGCAAACGTGGTAAATACCTTATATTTGCACTCGCTTTTAAAGCGGAATTAACATGGTGGTTGTAGCTCAGCTGGTTAGAGCATCGGTTTGTGGTACCGAGGGTCGCGGGTTCGAATCCCGTCTTCCACCCAAAAGTAAAGCCTCTCAGGAATGAGAGGCTTTTTTTGTATTCAGAATGTATGTTTCAAGGCGTCTAAGTGTGCATTCTGTTGAACAGAGTCGAAGTATAGCAAAGACCTAGCATCTATCGCTATAGCTTGTCTGCCGTAATTCTTCCTTCACGATTAGCTAATTCCCAAGCTGTTTGAAAAATTAACTGTGTTCTTTTTGTCATTAACTCGTATTCAATTTTATCTGGTGTATCCGTTGGCTTATGGTAGTCTTCGTGTGTCCCATTAAAATAAAAGATAATCGGGATATTGTTTTTAGCAAAGTTGTAATGATCGCTTCGGTAGTAAAAACGATTGGGATCATTATCATCATTATAGGTATAATCTAACTCTAAGTTTGTGTATTCTTTGTTCACTTCTTCAGAAACATCATGAAGCTCTTGGCTTAGTTTGTCACTACCTATTAAATAAATATAGTTTGGATTATCTTTTTTATCTGGATCTATACGGCCAATCATATCTGTGTTTAGATTAGCAACAGTATTCTCTAAAGGAAAAATTGGGTTTTCGGTGTAATATCGAGAGCCAAACAATCCTATTTCCTCTGCTGTAACGTGTAAAAATAAAATAGAGCGCTTTGGTCCGTTCCCATCTTTAACTGCTTGCTGGAAAGCTTCAGCCATTTCTAACATTGCCATAGTTCCGCTACCGTCATCATCTGCACCATTGAAAATAGTGCCATCTTCTCTCATACCTACGTGATCGTAATGTGCAGAAAGAACAATTATTTCATCTGGTTTTTCTGAACCTTCAATAAAAGCTACTACATTTTCCGATGGTTTAGGATCTTGCATTCTGTCGAAATATTCAGCAGGGATAGTTTGATAATAATTATTCTCTTCGATAGGAGAAGCAATACCGTGATCTTGATAAAAGTTGCGAAGGTATTCTGCGGCTAATTTTTGCCCCTTTTCACCTGTCATTCTCCCTTGCATTTCATCACCAGCAAATGTGTATAACATGGTTTTTAATTCTTTAGCAGTGATACTATTGGCATAGTCCACGCGCGTTTTTTTCTTTGCAGTGGTTGTTTGTGCTGTATTACATGATACTACCAATAATGTTAATAGGGAGAGAAAAAAATATTTCATTTGTAAACGAGTTATAAGATTTTTAATGAGGATGCTTTAATTTTATTTGTTCAACAGAAAAATAAAATTGCCTTTTATAGAATATTACTTCTATAAAAGGCGTATAATTATTTAATCAAATGATGCGAGCTTATAAGTGTCATCATCAGCTTTTTCATATCGTAAGGTATTCGTTTTTACCATTTCATTTCCATCTTGATCTTGAGATTTAATTGAAATTTTTACAACATAAATAGTTTCAATTCCTTCTGCATCAGAAGTTTCTTCAGTCACCTTAATGTTCTCATTGTTAAAGGTAGTTCCCTCAGGTAAGTTCATTTGCTTTTTAACTTCTTGAACAGCCATATCGCGAACAGTTTCTGTATCTTTTTTGTCACTTGCACAAGCAAATAACAATGTTGAAAATAATAAAATTGCAAATCGTTTCATAAAAAGTAAATTTTGGTTGACCATAAAGATAGTTGAAGTTAAAGCCTATTTTCTAAAAATTATGTGAAAAAACTAAGAGCTCTTTTTCTTATCCTTTAAAATGAATCATAACAATCTGTATCTTTGCATTAAATTTTACAGAGAATGAATATTGAACAGATTTACACCGGATGTCTTTCGCAAGGCGCTTACTACATTGAAAGTGAAGGCGAGGTAGCAATTATAGATCCTTTGCGAGAAACGCAGCCATATACAGAAAGAGCAGAACGTGATAATGCTAAGATAAAATATATTTTCGAAACCCATTTTCATGCTGATTTTGTAAGCGGGCATCTTTCACTTTCTGAAAAGACTGGAGCTCCAATAATATTTGGTCCAAACGCTAATCCTTCTTTTAATGCTACGATAGCTAATGATAAACAGGAGTTTAAAGTAGGAAAGCTAACCATAATTGCTTTGCACACTCCAGGACATACTATGGAAAGCACAACCTATTTGCTTCGAGATGAAAGCGGTAAGGACCAAGCTATTTTTAGTGGTGATACTTTGTTTTTAGGTGATGTGGGTAGACCCGATTTGGCCCAGAAGGCAGCTACTATGACGCAAGATGAACTTGCAGGTATTTTATACGATAGCCTTCGTGAAAAAATAATGCCGTTAGCCGATGACGTTACCGTGTATCCGGCACACGGTGCGGGTTCTGCCTGTGGAAAAAATATGATGAAAGAAACCGTAGATACGCTAGGCAATCAAAAAAAGATGAATTATGCATTACGGGAAGATATGACTCGTGATGAGTTTATACAAGAAGTGACCGACGGTCTTTTACCACCACCAAGCTATTTTCCGTTAAACGTGAAAATGAATAAGGAAGGTTACGATAGTTTTGATGAAGTAATCACCCGCGGAACAAAAACATTAAGCCCACAAGAATTTGAAACTGCGGCAAACACAACTGGAGCGGTGATGTTAGATGTGCGTCATCAAAAAGAATTTATTAAAGGTCATGTTCCAAATTCTATCTTTATTGGCTTAGATGGCGGATTTGCTCCTTGGGTTGGCGATTTAATTGCAGATGTGAAACAACCTATTTTATTAATTGTTGATGAAGGACGTGAAGAAGAAGCTGTGATGCGATTATCAAGAGTTGGTTTTGACAATACTTTAGGGTATTTAAAAGGAGGAATAGAAGCTTGGCAGCAAGACGGGAAAGAGATAGCCAACATGCAATCTGTTTCTGCAACTGTATTAAAAGAAAAGATGAAAGAAGAAGTTGCTATTTTTGATGTACGTAAAGATGCAGAATATAGTTCTGCCCATATTCCCAATGCCAAGCATACTTCTTTAAGTCTTATTAATGAATACTTAAGTGATTACCCTACTAAAGAGCCTTTTTACGTACATTGTGCAGGAGGATATCGCTCGGTTATTGCCGCTTCAATCTTAAAAAATAGAGGGATACATAATGTGATAGATGTTGCAGGAGGATTTAAAGCTATAAAAGAAGCAGATATAGAAATAACAGCTTAAGACTATAAAAAAGGAAATAATAAAAAACCCTGAAGCGGAGGTGTTTCAGGGTTTATTCTTGCTATTCATTTCTCTTCTTCATTAATTACTCTTCTCAGCAAGGTCTTCAAGATTTTTTACTTTTGCAACTGTACCTTTAATCTCGGAAAGTTGATTATTTAAAGTTTTTTGTAATTTTGGTGGAAAACGGTTTTCATTTAAAGTTTCTTCATATTCCTCCATACTTGCTTTTTCACCTCGAATACATTCTTCAAGAACTGCTTCATCGTCTTTTCCAGTGAATGCAGTTTTTATATCAATCCAAGTACGATGTATATCTCCCGTTGTACTTCCCTCTTCGGCAGGCTTTTCATTTAACGAACGTATTTCATTGTCCAACTCAGTAGCAAATTTATTACGTTGTCGAGCTTGTTGCTCTAGAAAACGTTTAAGATTACTATCTTTTGCATCTTCCATTGCTTTAGTAAATCCTTTTTCTGCATCGTAATTTTTCTTTAGTAGTCCCTGTAGGTTATTCACTAAATCTTTATGAACAGTTTCCTTTGCTTGTTCTCTTGTAGTCTTCATAGTGTTCTGTTTTTTTAAATTATATACTAAAAGTACAATCTATTTTAGAAGAAATTTCTTAGCATTTTGCCAATTGAGAATGCTTTAACAAAGGGTGTTAATGAATTATAATTATTTTGATGGTCAGTTGATTACTGTGTATATTTATGTGAATCAAAATATTACAGTTATGGAAAATGATAAGAAAAATAATTCGGAAAAACAGAAGCAAAGTATAGAAGAGCAAGCCATCAATAAAAAAGGACAAGAGGCTGATGGGAAAGAAATAAATCATCAAGTAAAACAACGGAAAGAGCAACATCAACCTCGTGATACGGCATAAAATAATTTAAAATGAGAAAGCCCCGCAATATGTTGCGGGGCTTTCTTTTTTGATCGAAGTCTGCTATCAACAGACTGGAGCAAAAAAAGATTATTTACGCGAGATCACTTTCTTTGCAGCTTTTATAATGGCATTGGCATTTAAACCATATTTTTCCATTAATTGCTCAGGCGTTCCAGATTCTCCAAAGGTATCTTGCGTCGCCACAAACTCTTGTGGAGTTGGGGCATTTTTGGCTAATACTCGGGAAACACTCTCACCAAGACCACCTAAATAGTTGTGTTCTTCTGCAGTGACAATGCACCCTGTTTTAGTAACGCTATCAAGTATCGCTTTATTGTCCAAAGGCTTAATTGTGTGTATGTTAATTACTTCAGCACTAATACCTTCTTCGTGTAATTTTTCGGCAGCTTGTAGTGCTTCCCATACTAAATGACCTGTTGCTACTAGGGTTACATCGGTTCCTTCTTGTAAATGAACAGCTTTACCAATCTCAAAATTCTGATTTTCAGGAGTGAAGTTTGCTACTTTTGGTCTTCCAAAACGAAGATAAACAGGTCCTTGGTGTTCTGCTACGGCCAAGGTTGCAGCTTTCGTTTGGTTATAGTCACAGGTATTGATAACAGTCATTCCAGGAAGCATTTTCATCAACCCTAAATCTTCTAGAATTTGATGTGTTGCTCCATCTTCACCTAAGGTAACACCAGCGTGAGAGGCACATATTTTTACGTTTTTACCACTATAAGCAATACTTTGGCGTATTTGATCGTACACGCGACCTGTAGAGAAGTTAGCAAAAGTACCTGTAAAAGGTATTTTTCCACCAATGGTCATCCCGGCTGCCATACCCATCATGTTTGCTTCGGCAATTCCAACTTGATAAAAGCGTTCTGGATGGTTTTCTTTAAATTCATCCATTTTTAGGGAACCAGTTAAGTCGGCACAAAGTGCAACTACATCTTCATTTGTTTTACCTAATTCGGTCAATCCTGCTCCAAAACCGGATCTTGTATCTTTTTTTCCGCTGTCTGTATATTTTTTCATTGTATTACTTTTCAGAATTAATAATCACCCAGCGTTTCCGGGTTCTGTGATAATGCTTTTTCTAATTGCTCGTCATTTGGAGCTTTTCCGTGCCAAGCGTGTGTGTGCATCATAAAATCAACACCGTTCCCCATTACCGTGTGCAACAACACACAGACAGGTTTTCCGTTTCCAGTTTTAGCTTTGGCTTTTTTCATTCCTTCAAGTACGGCAGAAAGATTGTTTCCTTCTTTAATTTCTAGAACGTCCCAGCCAAATGCTTCAAATTTTTCTTTTACGTTTCCTAACGGAAGTACATTTTGAGTTGAACCGTCAATTTGTTGTCCGTTTAAATCAATAGAAACAATTAGATTGTCCACTTTGTTTCCGGCAGCATACATAATAGCTTCCCAATTCTGGCCTTCTTGTAATTCGCCATCGCCACAAAGGGTGTATACTATATGGTTATCCTTATTTAATGTTTTTGCTTCCGCAGCACCGATAGATACAGAGATTCCCTGCCCTAATGATCCTGAAGCTACACGTATTCCTGGTAAGCCTTCATGAGTAGTTGGATGCCCTTGTAAGCGAGAATCAATATGTCTAAAGGTTTTTAATTCTTCTACAGGAAAATAACCCGAACGCGCTAAAACACTATAAAAAACCGGTGAAATATGGCCGTTTGAAAGAAAGAAAAGGTCTTCCTCAATTCCGTCCATACTAAAGTCATCTTTGCGCTCCATTAATTCTTGATACAAAGCGACGAAAAATTCAGCACAGCCTAAAGAACCACCTGGGTGCCCTGAATTGACTGCGTGTACTTGTCTTAAAATATCCCTGCGAACCTGAACCACTAAATCCTCAAGGTGTTGTAAATCTGCCATTTGTGTAGTTTTGTTTTTCAGCATCAAAAATACGGTATTCTTAGGGGTAGGCAAAACTAAATTAGGGCAGTTATCAACGATTTAAAGGAAGTTATTAAGGTTGGGATAAAAGTTTTAAGTTAGTTGCTCATGGAGAAAGAAACAAGACTATGGGAAGCATAAAACAAGACAATTAGGCAAAAGTGTGGAAAACATTCCTTTGTCTTGCCTTTTGATTCTTTTTTCTGAAGCAATTTTAATTTTTTTCAGAAGAAATGGAAGCTACGTATCTAAACAAATCCTATTATCTTTGCAGCTGTTTGCCAATTCTGGCATATTTCAGAAAAACCTTGAATGCAATTTAAACTAGAAAAAACCGATCCAGAAAGTCAAGCCCGCGCTGGGACTATAACATTAGACCACGGCCCTGTTGAAACGCCAATTTTTATGCCAGTAGGTACTGTTGGGACAGTTAAAGGAGTGCACCAACGTGAACTTTCACAAGATATAAACCCTGATATCATTTTAGGAAATACGTATCATTTATACTTACGGCCACAGACTAACATTCTTAAAAAAGCTGGCGGGATTCATAAATTTATGAATTGGGACCGAAATATCTTGACCGATAGTGGCGGTTATCAAGTGTATTCCCTTTCAGCAAATAGAAAAATTAAGGAAGAGGGTGTTAAGTTTAAGTCGCATATTGACGGTAGCATGCATTTTTTCACACCTGAAAACGTGATGGAAATCCAACGAACTATTGGAGCCGACATTATCATGGCCTTTGATGAATGTACACCGTATCCTTGTGATTATAAGTATGCCAAACGTTCTATGCATATGACGCATCGTTGGCTAGATAGGTGTATTGCTCATTTAGATAAAACACCTTTAAAATACGATTACAACCAGACATTTTTTCCCATTGTTCAAGGAAGCACTTACAAAGATCTCAGGAAACAATCTGCAGAGTACATAGCATCTGTAGGAGCAGCAGGAAATGCAATTGGCGGTCTATCTGTTGGGGAACCAGCTGAAGAAATGTATGCTATGACTGAAGTGGTCACAGATATACTTCCTGAAGATAAACCTCGTTATTTAATGGGAGTAGGAACACCTATTAATTTATTAGAAAATATTGCTTTGGGGATCGATATGTTTGATTGTGTAATGCCTACTAGAAATGGACGAAACGGTATGCTTTTTACAGCACATGGTTCTATAAACATTAAAAACAAAAAGTGGGAAGATGATTTTTCACCTATTGATGAGATGGATATTACTTGGGTAGATACTGCGTATAGCAAAGCGTATGTACGTCACCTATTTAAGGTAAAAGAACTTTTGGGTATGCAAATTGCAACTATCCATAACCTCGGGTTTTATTTATGGTTGGTTCGTGAAGCGAGAAAGCATATCTTAGCCGGAGATTTTACTACTTGGAAAAACAAGATGGTTAAACAAATGGATAAACGCCTTTAATGTTAAGCATACTCGATAAATATATACTGAAGCGATACTTAGGAACATTTTTACTGTTGCTTCTATTATTTATTCCCATCGGGATAACGGTGAACCTTGCGGAAAAGATTGATAAAATGCTCGAAAATGAGGTGCCTTTTATCGAAATAGCAAAGTATTATTTAGACTTTACCATCTATTTTGCAAACTTGTTATTCCCCTTGTTTTTGTTTTTGTCCGTAATCTGGTTCACATCAAAACTCGCAAACAATACAGAGATTATAGCTTTTTTAAGTAGTGGGGTTTCGTATTATCGATTTTTACGCCCGTATATGATTGGTGCTACAATTGTTTGTATTGGCGCTTTGGTGTTAGGTATGTATTTAGCGCCCATGGCCAGTAAAGGATTTAATGAGTTTAAGTACAAATACCTTAAGAAAGGAACACAAGATAGGGCGCAATCTAATGTATACAGACAGATAAATGATAATGATTATATTTATGTAAGTTACTTTAATGTGAAGGAGAAAAGTGGAAACAACTTTACCTTAGAACATTTTGAAGATAATGAAATGAAATTCAAGATTTCAGCAAGTAGTATAAAGTATAATGAAAAAGATAGCTCTTACACACTCTATAATTATAAAAAAAGAATTGTAGGTCAAAACAATGACCAGCTTTTAAAAGAAACAAAGCTAGACACAACGTTTTCCTTTGAAATGGAAGATTTAACACCAGTTGAATACATTGCAGAAACTTTAAATTTTACAGAGCTTAACGACTTTATACAACGAGAAAAAGCAAAAGGTTCTTCCTACATAAATAGGTACGAAGTGGTACGCTATAAACGTTGGAGTTTGCCAGTTTCTGCGTATATCTTGACTATTATTGCAGTTGCAGTATCATCGGTAAAACGCCGTGGGGGAATGGGAGTCAATCTTGCCATTGGTATTGGTATCGGGATGACTTTTATCTTTTTCGATAAGATATTTGGGACAATGGCAGAACAGAGTACTTTTTCACCTTTTATCGCTACATGGTTCCCTAACTTTGTATTTGGTATCTTAGCTATTTACCTTCTTAGAAATGCCAAACGCTAAATTACTCAACTCCCTCCATTTACACGGAATTGTCTTTATTTGGGGGTTTACAGCGGTGCTGGGAGCATTAATTTCCATTGACGCCATTCCGTTGGTATGGATTAGAATGCTATTGGCTTCAGGTTTTATATTGTTATTTGTCCTTCTGAAGAAAGAAAAACTACGCTTTTCAGTTAAAACACTCTCACGCTTTTTTCTTGCCGGATTTATCATTGCGTTGCATTGGCTGTGCTTTTTTGGAGCTATAAAAGAATCGAACGTTTCGGTTACATTGGCAATTATGTCCACAGGAGCTTTTTTTGCTTCTCTATTAGAGCCGCTTTTCTACAGAAGAAAAATAATCGGGTACGAAGTGTTCTTCGGAATTATAGTAATCAGTGGTTTATACCTAATATTTAATGTAGAAACCGATTATATCTGGGGAATTGGCCTAGCACTAGCTTCATCATTCTTAGGAGCAGTATTTACTATTATTAACGGGGCATTGGTAGTAAAACATAAAGCTTCGGTTATTTCTTTATACGAATTATTTTTCGGGGGATTATGTATTACGGCCTATTTAGCTTTTCAGGGAAAAATTACTTCAGAATTATTTCAACTGTCAACAAACGACTGGCTTTTACTATTACTTTTAGCTTCAGTTTGCACCGCATATGCCTTTTTGGCTTCGGTACACGTGATGAAATGGATAAGCCCTTATACCGTGATGTTAACCGTAAACCTAGAACCAGTGTATGGAATTATCTTAGCATTGCTTATTTTAGGCGATTCAGAACATATGAAAACAGAGTTTTATTATGGAGCCGTCATTATTATAGTAACAGTCATTGCTAATGGAATTATTAAAAACAGATTGCAAAGAAAAAAAAGGCGATTGCCTAATACCTAAAAACAAAATTTTATCTTTGTACGCTAAGCAAAAAACTACAATCTAAAGATACTATGGAATATCTTGAATTTGAATTACCTATAAAGGACTTACAGGAACAGTACGAGAAAGCTTGCCAAATTGGAACTGACAGCGAAGTAGATGTTACCAATACCTGTAAGCAGATTGAGAAAAAATTAAAGGAAACTAAGAAGGAAGTATATAAAAACTTAACCCCGTGGCAACGTGTACAGTTGTCTCGTCACCCCAATCGTCCCTATACTATGGATTATGTTAAATCCATTTGTGGGGATTCTTTTTTAGAACTTCACGGCGATCGTAACTTTAAAGACGACAAAGCCATGGTAGGCGGTTTAGGGAAAATTGGTGACCAAAGCTATATGTTTATTGGGCAGCAAAAAGGGTATAATACCAAAACGAGACAATACCGTAATTTTGGGATGGCAAGTCCTGAAGGATACCGTAAAGCCCTTCGTTTAATGAAGTCTGCCGAAAAATTTGGCCTTCCAGTAGTTACTTTTATCGACACGCCTGGAGCGTATCCTGGATTAGAAGCCGAAGAACGTGGACAAGGGGAAGCCATTGCCCGTAATATTATGGAAATGACGCGCCTTAAAGTACCAATTATAGTAATTGTTATTGGAGAAGGAGCTAGTGGTGGAGCCTTAGGAATAGGTGTTGGTGATCGCGTTATGATGCTCGAAAACTCATGGTATTCTGTAATTTCGCCTGAAAACTGTTCTTCTATCTTATGGAGAAGTTGGGATCATAAAGAACAAGCCGCTGAGGCATTAAACCTAACAGCAAAAGATGCCAAAAGACTAAAAGTAATCGATACTATTATTAAAGAACCACTAGGCGGAGCGCATAGCGATCGAGAAAAAACTTTTTCTACCGTTTCTAAGACCATTTCAAAAGTATATGATGAATTAAAAATCTTATCACCAACCGATTTGGTTAATCTTAGAATGGAAAAATATTCTGAGATGGGAGTCTTTAAAGGCTAACTTCAATTATAGCAACCCTTTCAAAAATCCGGAGGTTCGTCTTCGGTTTTTTTTGCACCTTATTAACAATAATCTTAAGTTATCAACAGTTCAAATGTTGATGACTGGTTAACATCGAAACTTTTAATACGCCTGTTTCAGTTAACATTTTCTTTACATTCGCCTTATGGAAAAAGTACAACAGCAAAATCAATATAAAACGAAGTCTTCCCAAGTAATTTCGTTGGAAAAGGGGAAACTTCCTCCGCAAGCTATTGATTTAGAGCAAGTTGTGCTTGGAGCGATGATGATCGATAAAAAAGGTGTCGATGAGGTGATTGATATTTTACACGCCGATGTGTTTTATAAAGATGCTCACAAATACATCTTTGAAGCCATTCATACACTCTTTGAAAACAGTGAACCGGTGGACTTATTAACCGTTTCGTCCCAATTAAAAAAGGACGCAACGCTTGAAGTTGCAGGAGGCGAATTTTACTTGGTTCAATTGACCCAAAAAGTGTCTTCTTCGGCACATATTGAGTTTCATGCGCGTATCATTCTTCAGAAATTCATACAACGGAGTTTGATTAAAATTTCAAATGAAATCATTGAAGATTCGTACGATGAAACGACCGATGTTTTTGATTTATTGGATACTGCAGAATCCAAATTATACGAAATTACGCAAGGAAATATAAAGCGTTCTTCGGAAACAGCGCAGCAATTAGTAATTCAAGCGAAGAAAAAAATTGAAGAAATTGCCAATAGAGAAGGTCTTTCTGGTGTTCCTTCCGGTTTTGAAGATATAGACAAATTGACTTCCGGTTGGCAACCCAGTGATTTAATTATTATTGCCGCTCGTCCAGGTATGGGTAAAACGGCCTTGACGTTGTCTATGGCCCGTAACATTGCGGTAGATCATAATATTCCAGTAGCTTTCTTTTCTCTGGAAATGTCCTCCGTACAGTTAATTACACGATTAATTTCTTCGGAAACGCAATTAAGCTCCGAAAAACTACGTACCGGAAACTTAGAAAAACACGAGTGGGAACAGTTAAACGTGAAAGTAAAAGGGCTGGAAAAAGCGCCTTTATTTATTGATGATACACCATCGCTTTCCATTTTCGATTTACGTGCAAAAGCTAGACGTCTATCTTCGCAACACGGAATTAAATTGATTATGGTCGATTACCTGCAGTTAATGACAGCAGGAGGGAACAAAAACGGTGGAAATCGAGAGCAGGAAATCTCAACCATTTCCCGAAACTTAAAAGCATTGGCAAAAGAACTCAATGTTCCAGTAATTGCCTTATCCCAATTATCTCGTGCGGTAGAGACTCGTGGCGGAAGCAAGCGACCGTTACTTTCTGACCTTCGTGAATCTGGTGCGATTGAGCAAGATGCCGATATTGTATCGTTTATTTACCGTCCCGAATACTACAAAATTGACGAATGGGACGATGAAGAGCGTACGCCAACGCAAGGACAAGGTGAATTTATTGTAGCCAAACACCGTAACGGTGGTCTGGACGAAATACGCTTGCGTTTTGTGGGGCATTTAGGACGTTTCGAAAACTTAGAGCGTTTTGATATCCCTAGCGAAATCCATTCCCGTATGAACGATGCTGCCAATGATGATACCTTTAGAACCGACAGTCTGCCTTCTGCAGATGAAGCCTTCGGTAGTTCTATGAATAACGATCTGCCACCGGATGATGATAATGAGGTACCGTTTTAGGAGGATATAAGCTTATTTATTAGACTTTTTATATAGCCTGCATTAAGAAAATAAGAGTTTATAGGTTGCAGGAAACAAGAGCCAAGAACCATGACAAAAAGATGATTGATTTTGTGATTTGGCTTTATTAAGTATATTTGAAGAATTCTCCCCTACTTTTTTAAACAGAAAATAGATAAGATATACACGCAATAGCGTTTATACTTATGTTGTGCCTAATTTGACAAAAATGTCGGAAACCATTAAAATTTTATTAGCGAGTGGAGTAATTGCTGGAATTGTATCAGCAATAATCTCTTATTTGACTTCAATCCGACTGAAGAAAATGGATTTTAGAAATGAATATTACAAAGAGATTTTAAAGAAACGACTTAATGCGTATGAATTCATTGAAAATCAAATCGCAGTAATGAAAAGCGTAGTGTTGGATGATGATGGAAAACCATTTCACTTGATATTCGGACAAGGAGAAAGTAAATTTTATGAATTTCAACAAAATTTAATGTTAGCAATTTCGTACGGACTTTGGATTGACAATGAAACTCATGAAACACTTGACGAAATAAATAATCTATTTTTTAATTTAAATAACCACGTAAATAAAAAAAATGATTCGGTAATTGAGGAAATTGGAAAGAAATACTATAATCGAGTATCTGAATTGAGAATGAAACTCGAAAAAAACGCTAAAAAAGGACTTTACGATTTACACGATATAAAAAAAGTGTTCAAATCAAAAAAGCGGAATAAAAAGCGAATTATATATAAAGAATAAAACTAGGCACAAAAATATATAACCGCAATTACAGCGAAATTCACACCGACTTGTGACCTTTCCGTAAAAACCTAAAGACTTGTGTATTTTTATTCCTAACTATAGTTATACGAGACGTTAAGCTCCATTCAAGAGTTATTTTTACAAATTCACAATTTTTACTTACCTTTGACGTTAGTAACGTAAAACAATAGTATGATTATTTCTTTTGGCTCGAAAGAAACAGAACGGATTTGGAAAGGTATTCGAGTAAAAAAAATGCCTGTTAAAATCCAGAATGTTGGACGTCGAAAATTAAGAATGCTGAATAACTCGCAGGACATTTCCGATTTGAGGATTCCGCCATCCAATCGGCTTGAGAAATTAACCGGAAAATTGAAAGGATACTATAGCATTCGGATTAATAATCAATGGCGGGTTATGTTCATCTGGAACAATGGAAATGCAAGCGAAGTGGAAATAATCGATTATCATTAAAAATAAGTTATGGAAAAATTAGCAAACATCCACCCCGGAGAAATCTTGAACCTCGAATTTTTGGAGCCTCTCGAAATTACGGCCTACCGCCTTTCAAAGGATTTGAAAATACCACAGACCCGAATTTCAGAAATAATAAAAGGTAATCGTCGGATTACAGCAGACACGGCTCTACGATTGAGTAAGTATTTCGGGAATTCAGCAAAATTCTGGCTCGGAATTCAAGATGACTATGATATCGAAGAAGAAAAAGAAAAAAAGGAGAACGAATTGGACGAAATTAAACAGTACGTGTTATAAACGAAACTATGTGTTGAGATAAATATCAAAACCGACACCCTGTCTTCAGATGAAGCTTTCGGCAGTTCTATGAACAGTGATTTGCTACTAGAAGATGATAGTGAGGTGCCTTTTTAAAAGGTTTTATTTATGTTGCCAACAATTAGCTAATTTAAGCTACAGAATTAATTATACTTTAATTCAATAATAAAATAACTATTAATGGTTTCAAAAAATATTCTTCTAACATTTCTAATAAGCTTTATCCTAATTGTATTCTCGAGTTGCAAAGAAGACAAAAGAATTCTAGAAAAAATTGATTTTACTACTGATTACAAATTTTTATCAGATATTGAAAATGAAGTTTCTAATTCTAAAGAATATCAAAGATCTGGGACATATTTTGCTTTAAAGGGAGATTATAAAAATGCTTTAATTCAGTGGGATTTAATGGGTGGAAAAGAAGAAGTCTTCTCAAAAGAACAAATAGATTCAATAAAGCTTAAATATAAAATAGTAAACGCCTCCGATTACATAATTGATAAAGCAAAAGAAAACCAAATAATAATAATAAATGAAGCTCATCATAATTCGTTTCATCGTTTTTTTACAAAAACACTTCTTAAAGGATTATATGAAAAAGGTTATACAAACCTAGGTCTCGAAGCATTAGCAAATAATGATAGTTTAAACTCGGCTCTCAACAATCGAAAATATCCAATTCAAAAAACTGGTTATTATACGAAAGATCCGCAATTTGGAAATTTAATCAGAGACGCTTTAGAAATTGGATATAAGTTGTTTGCTTACGAGACTTTAGGAAGTGAAAGTGGAAAGCCTAGAGAAATTGACCAAGCCAAAAACATTGAAAAGGTAATTGATTCTAGACCAAACGAGAAGTTTTTAATTCATTGTGGCTATGACCATGCTTTAGAAGGAGCTCATAATTATTGGGAAAAAGCGATGGCGAGTAGGTTAACTGAGTACACAGGAATAAATCCATTAACAATTAACCAAGCCTCTTATAGTGAACGAAGTAGACCTGAACTAAACCATCCTTTTTTAAAAGCATTAAATTTTAATGAATCATCCATTTTAATTGATAATAAAAACAATCCTTTGAGGTATGAGAGAGAGGATGCTTGGGCAGACATAGCAGTATTTCATCCAAATACAGAATATATTAACAATAGACCAAATTGGTTATTTGAAAATGGCAATAAAAATGTCCCTGTTAAATTAAATGATATTGAAATTGATTTTCCAGTTATGGTTTTGGCCTGTAAAAAAGGAGAAAACTTAACTACAGCTGTTCCGATTGACATAAAAGAAGTGGAAAGTAAAACAGAAAACTGTAATCTAGGGTTGAGAAAGGGAGTTTATGAAGTTGTAGTCACAAACGGGAAAGAGTCAGTCAAATTTGAACAACAAGTAAAATAACTATTACCAATAAAGAAATGAGATGAAAAACAACCTTTTTATCTATTAATCATTTCTAAAGCAATTTAAAATTTCTCAAAACCACTTAAAATCTATTTTTTAGAAAATTACCTATCTTCTCAATATGGCTCGAATTTTGTCGTTATATTAGCATTATGACGAAATTTATTACCTTATTATTTATTATTTTCTTTTCCTTAAATGCTTCAGCATCCTATATTTTAATCCCGATGGATGTGGATGGGCAGAAGGAACACCTAAAAGCCTACGGAATTACGTATTGGACATTAGAACGCCAAGTCAAAGTAAAGTGGTTGCTTAACTACCGCGGTGGCTCTTTTTTAATGCCCAATTCCGAAGAAATTCAAAAGGAATGTCAAATTAGAGGTGTGTCTTTCGAAGTTATTTCTGATAGTAAGACCGAAGAAATACTGACGATGATAAGTAGTCCTTCACAAAACATGGAAGCTGTGGTGTTAGAAAAAGCACCAAAGATTGCTGTATATTCCCCAAAAGGAAATCAACCGTGGGATGATGCCGTAACCATGGTGTTGACATATGCGGAAATTCCCTATGAAGTTGTGTATGACACAGAAGTGTTGAGCGACCAGCTTATTTTATATGATTGGTTACATTTACACCACGAAGATTTTACAGGTCAGTATGGTAAATTCTACAGAGCCTATCGTGCTGCTCCTTGGTATATAGAAGAGAAGCAAAAGTCTGAAGCCTTGGCAAAAGAATTAGGATACAACAAAGTTTCTGAAGAAAAAGGAGACGTTGCTTTAAAAATACGAGATTATGTAGTTGGTGGTGGTTTTATGTTTGCAATGTGTAGTGCCACGGACAGTTTTGATATTGCTCTTTCGGCAGAAGGCGTAGATATTTGTGAGCCGATGTTCGATGGTGACCCTAGCGAACCAGGCTATCAAGGTAAGATAGATTACAGCAAAACCATGGCATTTACCGATTTTATATTAGAACGTAGCCCTATGGTCTATGAGTTTTCATCTATCGATATGACGGCAAAACGAAGAATACCAAAAGAAACTGATTATTTTACTTTGATGGATTATTCGGCCAAATGGGATCCAATTCCTACTATGTTGGTGCAAAACCATACGTCTTTAGTAAAAGGATTTATGGGACAAACTACTTCGTATAAAAGAGATGAAGTAAAATCAAACGTATTAGTGATGGGCGAAAATAAAACCAATGGTGAGGCTCGCTACATTCACGGTATAAAAGGGAAAGGTTTTTTTACTTTTTACGGTGGTCACGATCCAGAAGATTATCAACATAGAGTAGGGGATGCCAAAACAGAATTGGCATTGCATCCCAATTCTCCGGGATATCGTTTGATACTAAACAACGTATTGTTTCCAGCGGCTAAAAAGAAAAAGCAGAAGACTTAAACAAGCTTTAGTCTTTCCGAAGAAGGGCATGACGAGGAATTGCATATGAGTGAATGGGCGGTTTAATGAAAAGCAGACCTTGAAAAGAGGGTTTAAAGAGTGGGAGGTGATTTCTCCTACCGTCGAAATGACTGTCCTTGTTTCCGAAGGAGAATAGGGCTGAGAAATTTCACCTGAGTGAATAGAAATTACGTTAAATAAAAGCAAACCTTAAAAAGTGAGATGTAATTTCTCTTATTATTAAAGGATATAATAAAAAAGAGCCGCTCAATTAGAGCGGCTCTTTCTGTATAGTGAAATAAATACAGTTTATAAATTTACTTTACTTTCTCTACAATTGCTTTGAAAGCTTCAGGATGGTTCATTGCTAAATCTGCAAGTACCTTTCGGTTCAATTCGATTTCGTTAGCTTTTAACTGTCCCATAAATTTTGAATAAGACATCCCATGTTGGCGTGCGCCAGCATTAATACGTGTGATCCATAAGGATCTAAAATTTCTCTTCTTTGCACGACGGTCGCGGTACGAATACTGCATTGCTTTATCAACAGCATTCTTGGCAATCGTCCATACATTTTTACGTCTTCCAAAGTAACCTTTGGCATGCTTCATTACCTTTTTTCTTCGGGCTCTTGAAGCAACTGAATTTACTGATCTTGGCATAATTTTAATTGTTTTTTGTAGCAGGCGGTCATTTAGACACTTTGGTTACATTAAGTAGCCATACTCCAGGGTTTAAATAATTTGTTTTAACCGGTTAAGCGGTTTACTTCATACGAAGCATTTGCTTAACATTGCTCTCATCTGCTTTATCAACTAAACCATCATGAGTCAATTTAAGCTTACGTTTTTTAGACTTCTTTGTTAAGATATGACTTTTAAACGCGTGCTTTCTTTTAATTTTACCAGTACCGGTAACTTTAAATCGCTTTTTAGCACTGGATTTTGTTTTTTGTTTTGGCATGTCTGCTTCTTTTATCTATTTATTTCACTTTATTTTCAACGCTTTTCCATACAAAAACCAAGACACTTTACTGTCCTGGAAGATGATCGGAATCGAAGCGTGTTATTTCGATTTCTTAGTAGGAGCAAGGAACATAATCATTCGTTTACCCTCTAGTTTTGGCATTTGTTCTACTTTACCAACTTCTTCTAGATCTTGAGCAAGGCGTAATAATAATATTTCTCCTTTATCCTTATATATGATGGATCGTCCCTTGAAAAAGACATATGCTTTTAGTTTCGCTCCATCTTTTAAAAACTTCTCTGCGTGGTTCTTCTTAAATTCGTAATCGTGATCGTCGGTATTTGGACCAAAACGGATCTCTTTTACAACAACTTTTGAAGCTTTTGCTTTTAAAGCTTTTTCTCTCTTTTTTTGCTCGTAGACAAATTTCTTGTAGTCCATCACTTTACAAACAGGAGGCTTGGCATCAGGAGATATCTCTACTAAATCCAGTCCCATTTCTTGTGCGATTTCCAATGCTTTGTTGGTTGGATATACATCCATTTCCACATTGTCGCCTACAAGGCGTACTTCGTCTGCCCGAATCTTCTTATTGATTCGGTGTTGATCTTCTTTTATGACCCTTCTTGGGCCTCTACTTCTTTTTCTTCGTATTGCTATGGCTATAAATTATTATGGTTAAACATTAAAATCTACAATATTATTTTCAATTTCCTTGTTAATTAATTCAGAAAATTCTTCAACGGTCATATTTCCTATATCTCCGTCGCTATGTTTCCGTACCGAAACTGTACCATCTTTTTCTTCCTGCTCACCAACAATGAGCATATATGGTATTTTATTCATTTCAGATTCCCGAATTTTCTTCCCTATGGTTTCATTTCGGTTATCAACAAGGGCGCGAATTTCGTTATTTTCAAGCGAATTTAAAACTTTTTGAGCGTATTTTTCATATTTTTCACTTAAAGATAATATAGCAACTTGCTCGGGCATAAGCCATAAAGGGAAATTACCCCCTGTGTGCTCTAGTAAAATGGCTACAAATCGCTCTAAACTACCAAACGGAGCCCGGTGAATCATAATAGGTCTGTGTAGCTCATTGTCACTGCCTTTGTAAGTTAACTCAAATCGCTCAGGTAAGTTGTAATCTACTTGTATAGTACCTAATTGCCAGCTTCTACCTAAGGCATCCTTCACCATAAAGTCTAGTTTGGGGCCGTAAAAAGCAGCTTCGCCAGTTTCAACTTTATAATCCAATCCTTTTTCTTTTGCAGCATTTAGGATTGCATTTTCAGCTTTCTCCCAGTTTTCAAGAGCACCAATATATTTTTCTGGCTTATCAGGATCTCGTAATGATACTTGCGCAGTAAAGTTTTCAAATCCTAGTGAGCCGAATACATATAACACAAGGTCTATAACCTTTTTAAACTCTTCATCCAATTGATCTGGAGTACAAAATATATGTGCATCATCCTGTGTAAATCCACGTACACGAGTTAAGCCATGTAATTCACCACTTTGTTCGTAGCGGTAAACCGTTCCAAACTCAGCAAAACGCTTCGGTAAATCTTTATAAGACCAAGGTTTGCTATTGTAAATCTCACAGTGATGTGGGCAGTTCATCGGTTTTAATAAAAACTCCTCATCATCGTTTGGTGTTTTTATAGGCTGAAAACTATCTTCTCCATATTTTGCGTAATGACCAGACGTAACATAAAGTTCTTTTTGGCCAATATGCGGAGAAACAACCATCTCGTAACCCGCTTTTTTCTGAGCCTTTTTAAGGAAGTTCTCTAAGCGTTCTCTAAGAGCAGCGCCTTTAGGAAGCCATAATGGCAAACCTTGACCTACTTTCTGTGAAAACGTAAACAATTCAAGTTCTTTCCCAAGCTTTCTATGATCTCTCTTCTTGGCTTCTTCTAATAAAGCAAGATACTCCTTAAGCTCTTTTTGCTTCGGAAAAGTAACGCCGTAAATACGTGTTAATTGCGTATTGTTTTCGTCACCACGCCAATATGCGCCAGCGATACTCATCAATTTTACGGCTTTTACAATACCGGTATTAGGAATGTGGCCGCCACGGCATAAATCAGTAAACGTATCATGATCACAAAAAGTGATGGTCCCATCTTCAAGGTTTTCAATTAATTCAACCTTATATTCGTTATGTTGCTTTTTATAATAATCTAATGCGTCGGCTTTAGAAGATTCTCGCATAGAAAACTCATGCTTTCCACGAGCAATTTCTAACATCTTCTTTTCGATGGCAGGGAGATCCTTTTCCGAAACAGTATGCTCACCAAAATCTACATCATAATAAAACCCTGTATCAATAGCCGGTCCAATTGTTAGTTTAGCACCAGGATACAATTCTTCCAATGCCTGTGCAAGAATGTGGGCAGAAGAATGCCAAAAGGCTTTTTTGCCTTCATCATCTCTCCATGTATATAAAACAAGGCTGCCGTCTTCAGTAAGTGGCGTGCTGGTTTCTACGGTTTCTTCATTAAAGGAAGCCGAAATAACATTTCTAGCTAACCCTTCGCTTATGCTTTTTGCTACATCCATGGGAGTAACGCCAGCATCAAATTCTTTTACACTTCCGTCCGGTAAGGTAATGCGTATCATAGTAAAGTAATTTATTAAGTAACAAAGATACTACTGTTTTAAAAGTCTCACAATATACAAGGGTTTAGTTTTCCTTGAAAATAACCAACATGCTATAATTAGTTTATAATTGTCAATTAATATGGCTTGTTTGTGTAAGAGAAAGGGGGGAGTGTCTCCTTAGGTTTAAAATTTAATATCTCTTAGCGCAGCGGCCCCCATGTCTTTTATGTGGGCGTTCTCTTTTCTTGTAGAAAAAACAAGAAAAGGGCAGGCTTTCGTCAGTCGCTTTTTTAAAGCTATGGAGCTTTAAAAAGAGCTCCAACAAAGACTCAATCCCTAACGCAAAGTAATTCGACCAAAAATTGTATATATATTAAGGTATAAAGGGGTAATAAAAAGCGTGGATTTAATTTCTGTATTAAATTAAAACAAATCAACTACTTAGCTAATCAGGTTAAAAAAACTTTAAAAAAAGGCTATCTTTTATTTGTAGAAGTGGATAAGCAATGTATCTTTGCACCCGCTTACAGAAACAACGTAAGATGTTTTTAAAAGCAAATAACGATCTTTAAAATTCTTGAAAATAAACTTTTAAAAAGTGTTGCAGGTTTAAAAAACTGTTGTACATTTGCACCCGCTTAACGAAGCAATGAAAATTGAATCAAAAAGCAAAAAAACGCTCTTAAAAATATTTTGAAATAAATTTTTAAAAAGTGTTGCAGGTTTAAAAAACTGTTGTACATTTGCACCCGCTTAACGAAGCAATGAAAATTGAATCAAAAAGCAAAAAAACGCTCTTAAAAATATTTTGAAATAAATTTTTAAAAAGTGTTGCAGGTTTAAAAAACTGTTGTACATTTGCAC
>TARA_R110000823_G_scaffold118434_1_pt1 | contig 52957 bp, 33 predicted proteins | sample TARA_R110000823 | Tara Oceans TARA_R110000823 (sample SAMEA4397722) | marine metagenome | biome: Polar Biome; feature: [DCM] deep chlorophyll maximum layer (ENVO:01000326); material: water (ENVO:00002006), including particulate matter (ENVO:01000060) such as... | depth 20 m | reverse complement strand
ATAACCCGAAGGTCGTCAGTTCAAATCTGGCTCCCGCAACCAACTCATTGATAATTAAAAAGTTTATTAAAGTTTTTTAACATAATCAATAATTCTGTAATGAACAGAAAATAACTCATTGGCTTCCTACTTTTGTAGGTCATTCGGACGCGGGATGGAGCAGCCTGGTAGCTCGTCGGGCTCATAACCCGAAGGTCGTCAGTTCAAATCTGGCTCCCGCAACCAACTTCTTACTAAAGTATAATTAAGTAATTCTTTTATAACAGAATCAAACAGTTATAGGCTTTCTTGATGAGTTCTTATCAAGTCATTCGGACGCGGGATGGAGCAGCCTGGTAGCTCGTCGGGCTCATAACCCGAAGGTCGTCAGTTCAAATCTGGCTCCCGCAACCAACTTCTTACTAAAGTATAATTAAGTAATTCTTTTATAACAGAATCAAACAGTTATAGGCTTTCTTGATGAGTTCTTATCAAGTCATTCGGACGCGGGATGGAGCAGCCTGGTAGCTCGTCGGGCTCATAACCCGAAGGTCGTCAGTTCAAATCTGGCTCCCGCAACCACTTTTATTTACCTTCCTAAATTATTCATAAAACACATGTAAACCAGGAATTGTGTCCATTTTGTGCCCAAAACAACGGCACGAAAAATCTTTTACTTTTAAAATAATTACCTAAATTAGTCAAAATTGACCTTCGCCCTAATCTTTCTTTTAAAGAATTTTTCACTCAAAATATTCACTAATTTGGCTTAATTGACCTTATCTGACTCTAATCAAATGTAAAACATAATATATTTTATGTTCGGGGAATTAAGACACTTTTTTAAGAAACAAGTTATTTTCAACTAACACTAATTACCCATAATTAGTTTTTAAAATTATAATATTTAGCCTAAAAAACTATTGCTAAGTAAAGGTCATGTAATTTCTAAAAAACAATAACGACTTTCTTACCTATGAATAAGAGTAAACGTCAGACTGAAACCTGATGCGTTACTGATAATACCTTTCTAAAGCTCTAAAAGCATACAGAATTTGCCATATGCATTTTTTAGTATTCAGGTTCTGCTTTTAAACTACCATCATTAAAACTTACAAAAAGAAGTTAGGGTTACAACATTATATTGAGTTCAAATATAATTCCTTACTGCATAGATATGTAAAATCAGTTTTTCGTAAGTGCTATTGTAATTATATCGATAGTCCACACTCCAACAAAATGCAGTAAAAATTATAAAATTAAAGTTAAGATATACCTTCCAATATTTGAAAAACCTCCCTCCATATTTTGTTCTGAATAATTAGTTGGAAAAACCTTCAGTACTTTATTCCCATTAATCTGTCTATTTACCTCCCATGTATGGTTACAGTTAGAGTTTCTAAGTGAGAAACAGTCATCATCCCTACATATCCAGTGTGTATCATCCGTTTTAGCACCGCAACAAGGGCAGTATAAAAAGTTCTCAAATTGCTTTATTGATTCCAGAAAATTATCCACTGCCTTAGAAATTGATATATCTTTACAATGACACTGCTTAAATTCTAATAGTTTTGGTTTAATTGAAGAGCATGGCTTTATAATGATGATATTATTATTTTCAACTCTCCAATAATTATGGTTTAGCCCTTCTAGCATTTTTATCAACAACAAAGGAGCATTCGTAACTGTATCCCCTAGCTTTTGATATACTTGGCTTGCTAACCACTTTGATATTTTTTGTGCTAGTTGTTCTAATGAATAAAAGTTAGTTGGTGATGAGCAAAGAGTTTCTTCGCTGTCACAAAAATCATTGGTTAATGAGAGAAAAATCCTTTGGCTTTCTTCATTTTCATCTAAATCAAACTGTATAGGAGTGTTGGTAAAGCATGGAACAAAACACAATCTGTATTCTGGGGTTTGCAAAATAATTTCAGCAAAAGATGTTAAAGAAAAATGAATATTAGGGCTTCCTTTTCTTTCAAAACAGTTTAGTTTCACCTCATTAAAACCAAGTTCATGCAGCGTTCGTTTCACCAAGTCACAACAATATTGTGAATATGCAATTGCAAGCTTCTTATTTCGTTGAAATATTTGTTCAGAGTCGAGGTTATTAGCTTGCTGAGTATCCAACCAACTGTTCCATAACCTTGCTACATGACGATAATGCTGGTCATGTGACAAAACGTTGGTCATATTTAACTTAAGTGGAACATGAATGTTATGAGTTAATGTTAGATACAAGCCTGAATGTTGTAATGTTTTCACTTTTTTTAACATCTTGGTTAATAGACCAAGTGCCGTCTCATCACCCTTTTTTCCATTATTTTTATCTTCGTCTCCCTTGCCTTTATCAATATCTTCATGCGCAAAACCCTCACCCCACAAAGTAAAGATACTTTCTCTTAGTTCGAAATAAATACCTTCCGCACTCTTAAAGCTTTCTGCTTTCTCAAAAATCTCTTCTAATCTTTTAACTTCTAAAATGCGCTTAACTAAATATTGCTCAATATTACCCAGTAGTTTCACATAGACTCGATTTTCATAAATATTGAGCTGGTCTTCACTTTCTAAAGCGAGGATTTGTTTAGGGATAACACCAGTTAATGTCCTGGTTTGCCAACACTCTGAATGAGAAGCTAGATGAGCATTGGCAGAGCCTGCCACTTTTTTAGCTCTGGATACTGGAACAAGATGCTCTTCATAGATTAGCTCCATTCTAGGCCGCCTGGCAATTTCTTGGAGATGCCCTTTTTCTAGAACATCGACTAGTAATTCCTCAAATTTAGTCAATTCAAAGCGAGCGAGCAATTTATCTGGTATGAGAAAAGAGCTATCTTTCCCCAAGCCAACCGCTTCTTGGTATGCGAGTATTGCACTCTCGATAATTTCTAATTCAGTCTCAAGTTGTTCCGACTTTTCATTATGGATAAATGAGCCTACCTGAGATCCAATGTGAAACTTTTCAGTTCCATCACTGATAAGAAAATCATCTGGCTGAATATTTGAATGCCCATTAAGAATGCACGATTCCTGCGCAGCATATCTACCAGACGTAATTTTTTCGGGAAGCTCTTTTACAAGCTCCCCTTTAAATCTGTCGAACCAAGTAACCATTAAAGACTACTCTTTTTCTTCAATTCATTATTTAAGAGTTTCAAGCTCGCTTCAGGCTTGGTATTAAAGCCTTGAGTACGCCAAAACTCGTTTAATGCATCAATAAGGTTTGAAATATCTTCATGCTCAGTGTCATAACGGCCAGTCGCTTTACCCGCCCTTAGCACCTTAGTTGCTAACATATGATCTAAGGCAAAACCCAAATCACTACCACACTCAAGCATCACTGGTATAAATCTAATCAGGTGCCTTTCTAGTCGATTGCCCCAACTAACATTGAATTCTTCCTCTAAAATCATTGAAAGCTCAGAACCATCTAATGCTTTAATAAGCTTAGTAACTTGAGAGTTATGTTTGTTAGCTGCCGCTTCAAAGGCTGCCTCAAGTGAATCAAAACTGTAAGTCACTTGCTCAAGATCTTTGTTGATTTCAAACGAATTCTTATGCCTTGGAAGCTCCATTACATGAGCACGGTCATAAGTTTTATCAGCGAACTCAAACGTTGTTTCATCGTGGTTAGCTGTGCCAATAAACCAAAGGTTTTCGGGTATTTTAATTTTTCTTCCATCTATTAACTTTTCAGGCCCATTAGGTTGTCCTGTTGTCATCAACGTAAGAATACGGTCTTTGGGATCTAATTCTAAAGCTGATAAAAACTCTGCAAAATATTGTTCTGGTCTGGAAAGATTCATTTCATCTAGTAAAACGATGTATGGACGATCACTGTATGCCGGAGATTGTGCTTCATATAAAGCTTGCAAAGTTTCTTGCTCGTAAAACTTCTTCTCGAACGCATTAAAGTGACCAATTAAATCTCCTTTATCACGCCAGCCAGCTTGAACAGATATGGTTTTCACACCACCACCAACAGCTCTTGCAAATGCTTTTGCTAAGCTTGTCTTACCTGTGCCGCTAATCCCTTGTAGGATATGTAAACGACTCATAGCAAGGCCAGCAATAAACAGCCAAATATCTTCAAGGCGATAGTACAATTCTTTCTGTTCATGAGAGTCCCAAGCAATACGATGCTGAAGCTCTTCTGCAAAGTTTCTTAATGAAGGAATAGATTCTGTTATCCATTTAGCTCTAAGTTTGCTATCAAGCTCTAAAAGAGCTGGGAATGCGGTTTTAGCCTGTTGCTTATTAACTAGATCATCAACATCAGCGCTCAACTGATCAACTGCTGCCTTAAGTAATTGATTGTGTTTTTCCAAAGTTTGCTTCTGCTTTTGAACTTGCTCTAACTCAATAACGGACATTCTACTTTTTGTAAGCTGCACTTTATTTTGCTGTAGCTCTGCATGAGCATTATTGTATTCTTGCTCTAATGCTTCGTAGGTCTTTTTAAGCTCTTTGTAATTTTGTTCAAGCTGTTCGCTAGGCTTCTCATCTAACTGTAAACGCAGTTTGTTTACCGCTTCTTTGTAATGATTAAGTTGCTCTAAAACCTCTTGCGGCGTAGCGTCACCAAATTGCCTCTCTATGTCCTTAAATGAACTCAACTTTTCAAGTAACTGCTTTTCACCTTGGTCATACTGAGCAATTTGCTTTTCAAGGTTAGACTTCTGGTTTTCAAGTGAAGATATCTGATAGGTGAATTCTTTTTCAATTTCATCTTTTAGTGAGATTTTATAGCTACTCGCTTCTTCATTGGTTAGTTGCGCTTGCTTACACTTTCTCTCAATTAGTGTTTTCTCTTGGTTTAATTGGAACTCTTTTTCGTCTAATTCTGCTTCTTTAGAAGATAACTCATGTAGCTTTTCTTCAAGCAAGGCTTTTTCCGCTTCATTCAACGATTGTTTAGCTTTAGTTAGCTCAGCTACTTCTTTTTCAAGATTTAATTTTTTCTGTTCCAATGATTCTGTGAGCTTATTTTGCTTTTCTTCAAACGATTCAAGCATTTCCATGTGTTTGGTCGCAAAACCATTCTCAGCATCAAGTTCTTGCTCTTTTAGCTCTACGAGTTTGTTGGCAATTTCAGCCCTATCTTCAGCATTCTTCTTTTTGTTCGCTAGAAGCTCTTTGGATTGTTTATCTAATTCTTTTTTTTCTGACTCGATTTTCTTTTTAAGCTCTTCTACCGACTCTTCCAATTGCTTTGATCTTGATAAACTCTGTTTATTATCCGCGTCAATTTTCTTGTTGTGCTCTACTAGCTTTTTAAGTTCGCCAACCAAAGTTTGAATATCGTTTCCGTAAGATTCTGATGCTTCTTTTTTTTGCTCTTCACTCGCAGCATCATGTGAAGTTTTTGCTAGCTTTAGCTTTTCAGCCATCGTACCAAATATCGAACCACTATCTTTTTCTGTTAGGTTGTCTACAGCAGCTAATGCGCTACTCATTTTATCCTCTACTGTAGTTGGTGTTTTTAATACATTTGCAGCTACAGGCTGCTTCCGTGCTTTGTTTCGTTTTGCCATTATTTACTTCCTAATATTCTTTCTAAAACTTTTAATAATTCATCTACTGAATTGAGGTGATTTATAACCTCTTCTTTTGTTAAAACTTCACCACTGGCATGGCTGGCTTTATTATTTCTGTCATCAGCAAGCCGAATTGCATCGTCTAACCAGTTAGGCAGTTGCATTGATAATTGCTCCACAACCTTTGGAAACGTTAGTAACATCGCGGCTAGCATCGGTTTTAATGATTGATTGCCTCTTGTCATTGCTGACTGAACATTGCCCCCTCTAACGGTTGCTAACCTTCTCGCAGCATAGGCACTAACGCCGCTAACTCTTAAATAAATTTGCTCAATAAGTCTTTTGTCATGCTGAAAAACTGGTCTATTACCGTTCCACCGCATTACTAAAACTTCCCAGTCACTATTTGCTTCATTAGGCTTCATAAAGGTTTTTAACCAAGCTTCGATTATTTTTTGCAACTCGCTCAACAACCCTTCCAAGACCTCTGGTCTAGGTGTTTGAAATTGTTCAACCTGGTTCTTAAATCGCAGTGTTGCTAAGACATGCTTTTCTATCAGTGAATATTCTTGAACCCAGGGGTAGTTAGATAACAATTCTACTTTTGCTTGTTCCTCAAATAGCTGTTCTTGTTGCTTGTAATTGAGCGTATGCTCATCTTCAGCAATACCCATTACCTCATTAACTCTAGAAGCAAAGGGCTTATTTGAATCCAACAACTGTTCGGCAACATCATTTAGCTCTGGAAGAGTTTCCGTTAGTCCTGTTGGATCAGACAAATACCACGAGCGCTCACCAGAAATTGTTGAAAATAGCTTAGTGTGGATAAACGCTGCGATAGGTTCAGGCTCAATAAACTCAATTGAGTAGGTAACTTCTAGCGCATCGTCAGATATATAAAAGTCAGCTTGCTTTAACTGGTTCAATACTCTGCGATAGGCTCTTAAGCTGCTGTTCATTTGCTCTGGCGTTGGCGCTTCTGACTTGACGGTATTATTTATTAACAAAGGCTTTACTAACTTTCCTGAGCCTTTACTGCGAACAAATTGAGGGAAGCGCTCAGTAAAATCCATGCCTTCTATGTGCGGTAGTGTAGAAAGTACCCTTGGCATCAACTTTCCTGTTGTTGCATCTTGAAGTATGTAATAACTTGTTTTCTCGTTTGTAGACTCTTCTACACCTAAAGGTAACTGCTTGGCTTTGTCTGTATGGTTCCAACCATCAAGGTAACCATCATTAGTTAACTGAGCTAGTATGTGTCTGATAAGCTCTTTATCTAAATTGCTATATCGGCATAATTTTTCGTTGTCACGGCACCCTGCCAAAATAAGCTTTAACACCAACATCTGAAAAATATTCAAACTTGGTTTACTTTTGGGCGCAGCTACTCGCCATAGATAAAACGGCCAAAAGATATCTTTTTCATTCTGGTATCGATTCAGCTTACTTTTCAAGTAGCAAGCATCTTGAATATCTCTATGTGTAATCATGATTTCACCCCACAGAGTTCGTGAATAAATGCCCATACTTGAGGAATGGCTTTTTCGGCTGACTCGCCAGAAAACATCGCCTTATCACCAACAACTTTAATTAAACTCTTAGCTCGACTAAACGTCACATTTAAACGGTTTGGTGTGCGAATGAAGCCATATTTTTTTCGGTATGCATTCTCATCTGATGCCGAAAAGTCATTAGAGCGAACCGTTGATAGAATCACCACATCAAACTCTTTTCCCTGAAAAGCATCAACAGAGCCAACTCGAATTTTTTCTTCTCCTTCTTTAGTTGTTTTAAAGCCAGGCAGATACTCCCAACCATCTTTTGATTTTTGGCAAATACCTACTTGTGCAAGCTTATTTAAAATTAACTCTCGCTGAGCTGCGAAGAAGGTAATCACACCCACACTTAAATTAGGGTTTTCTGCAAACAACTCTTTCACTTCACTAACAACTTTTTGTGCTTCGCAATCGCGTTGCCAACTAGTCCCTGAACGCTGCTCTTTGCCAGACTGTAGAGGCAGGTCAATCCACTCCGCTACTTTACCTTTATATTTAGCTATACCGAGATCGAAATGATCTTTGCTTAAGCCTGCTTCAAGTTTTGGCTCTCCTTCCGCTTCATAAAACGAACGACTAACAAATCCGCCGATATCTGGATGCATCCTAAACTGGGTATCTAGCATCACAGTTCGTTGAATCCCGTCTTTGGCTTGTCGAGCTTTTAATTGCGTATATAATCGCTCGAAAAGACTCATTTTGATTGCATTAGCAGTCTCTTGTTGCAAGTCACCCGCTTCAATCATTTCTTTTTCAATATCGGGTTCTAACATTTGCGGCAGCTGGAAGTGATCTCCAACCAATACGATTCGCTTCGCTGCCAGTGCCATTGGAATAAACAAATCAAGCGGGTTTGCTCTGGCAGCTTCATCCACAATGACCGTATCGAAGGTAAAGTCTCCGCCGACTTCATCCAAAGAAGCATTAATTTGCTCTTTATACTTTACAACCTGTTGACCCGCAGAGCGTTGACACGATGCACCAATTGACGTGGTGTAGTCTCTAACACTTTTGGCAAGGTAATCCGGTTGATACTTGATTAAGTCTAAATACTCCTCGATAACATCCGGTATTCCCGCTGCACAATTCATTGCGTGCTTACCGATAACTTCATTCAATTGATGGAGCGTTGATATTTCTTCTTTTGAAAGCTCAACTTGTAACGATTTGGGTCGGTAATCGGGGATTAAATCATCGAGTAACTTATTTTTGATTTTTTTGAGTTTTTCAAAGTCTTCAGCACTGAGAATCAGCTTCTCGATAATTTCATCAAGAGCTTCTACTTCTTCTTCATATCGCCCCGTTCTGCGTAAAGCGGATAGACACTTGAAAGACTGTTCATAGCCATCATCGTCATACGCTCGTTCAGAGGTTCGTAAACCTCTAACTTGGCTCAATAACAAAGAATTAGAAGTTGGGCTGTTCTCATCGACTTGAGTGTCAAACTGTTGTTCAAGTTTTGTTTTCAGGGACAGAGGTATCTCAAAACCGTGGTTTATCCTAAGATTATCAATATCCTCTAGAAGACTTTTTATCCGCTCGTGTTTTTGTTTTTTATCTACACGAGAAGCTAGAATAGTCGCTATATCCTTTCGAATGTTTTTTATAATTTTATAACTGCCGTCATTTTGAGCTAACTCATTCGCAACTTCAGTTAAGTTGCTCGTTTGTTTCTGGCTCCACTGCTCCAATAAATAAGGGGCGCGGGTAATGTCATCCGCTCTAATCGCCGGAATACCAAATGCCTCGGATCTAGCGATGACATTATCCACCGCATCATTTTGATAGCTAGTAAGTAGTATTTGCCCCGTTAAATTGCTTTTATGCTCTTCTGCCAACCTATTTTGCAGCGCACTAATAACTTGGGTTTTCCCCGTACCTGGTGGGCCGAGAATTAACGCAATATCAGGTGTATTTAAAGCGACATCTAATGCTTCTATCTGCTTTGCCGTTGGCTCACCTTTGAATGATCTTCTCGCCGCAGCGGTTAACGGCTTCAATTTATTTTTGGCTTGTTTTTGCCTAGAAATACTAAAATCTTGATCTTCAATTAACAGACGTAGGTCTTTCATTGGATTCAAAAAGCCTGTTATTGAATCCCTTGCTTGCTCGCGTCGTTGCATTTGCACAATTGAGCCACTAATCGACAAATAAATAACACCTTTTTCTTCAGGCTTTCCGTAAGAGTTTAAATTGAGCGTTATATACTGATTAGTATGCCCCGAAAATTGAGCAGCAATACTCTCTGCCTTTTCATCCTTTTCAAGCCCTATATCACCAATATTATTTTCTAACCAGCTAGGCAAGCGCTTGTTGATCTCTAACGTATGGTTAGGCTCTTCTCTTAAAATTGCGGCAAGCTGTTTAACTTTCTCAATATCTTTTTCTTGAAAGTAAAACTTCCATTTCACACCATCAACTGAGTCTTCTTTATCGATTTTGATATAACGAACAAAGCCAGCGTTATTGGCGAGTTCTAGCGCTTTTTCTTTAACTTTTTGGTTGTACTGGTTCCATAAGTTTATGTATGTTGAATTATCTCGGTTTAACTCCTCAAGTTTTTGTTTAATCAATGGATCATTGATTCGAGCAACTGCGGTATAGTCAACAAACGATAATTCACAATCTATAGAACTCAAATCGAACTTCACTTTACGGCGCAATTTCTTAACCGATTTCGCCCACATCCTTTGATCTGGAGTATATTGCACTTCAAGCAAGCTAGTTTTACCTACAATCGTTAACCCTCTCTTTTCAGCAATGCTTGCACTACTGATCGCAGTTAACACTTTCGATTGGTTATTAACATCAAGTGTAAACTCGCTTTTTAGCCACTCTGTAACGCTATCAATGTCTTTATTTTTTAGCTTTGCGAGTTTAGCAACTTGCTCAATAATGTTTTCATCTACAGATACTTGCAGCTCGTGAAAATCCAAATTATTGGGTAAACAGGGGATCGCTTGAATAAGCACCTTGTTTTCTTGTTTAGATATCGGTATCCAAATAAAGTGCTCAATATCACCATAGCTATCAAATATTTCCGCGTTAGTAACCTGTGCTAAAAGCTCACTTTGCTTAATAAACAGCTCGTCGTGGATAATGTGAAAAGAGATATCTTGTTCACAATCGAGCGCCGAAATAGCATTCTCTTCAATAGCAACTTCAATGATTTTTTCTTGAGTTAAATGCTTTAAATCTTGTGTATTCATCAGCTTACCACCTCAACCTAAACAGGTTAGCTATTTGCGGCTCAGGGGTCTCGAAGATTGGCTTAATGAGTAGCCATTGATTAGCTCTTGTTGAAGCCGATACAGGTGTTTTCGAGTTAAAGGTTTGAAGTTTGTTTTTACCCATCCCCATCTCAAAAGATTTAGCACCTATTGGAGTGATCTCTAAACCTTCTTTGGAAAAGTGTATCGACAGTAGCTCTTGTGATTCAGACCAGTACATAGAACCAGGGCAAGAGTTCTTGAGTACAATGGTTTCGCCAATATTAAGCGTTTGGTGATACCCCGTATCAACGTATGTATCGTAAATGGTTGTGTTAGGTAGCTCTAAAATGGATAGGTCTTGGAGGTTATTACGAATATACAACACTTGGCTGTTGTTCATTGAAGTTCCACAGAAAGGACACTCTAAATGGCCGTCACTCATCAAGAAGTTAAAAGAAGCATTACATTCGCTGTTTTGACAGTTCACTAGCATGTGCGCAAGCTGTTCAAAAACTTCCGCCCATTCACTTAAACTCGGTCTGGCTAGCGGATCGTTTTTACCCGCGTTAAAGCATTGCTCAAATAAATTTGAAAGAGGCTTTAGCGCAACCAGTCCTAATGGAATGCCTTTGGGGTAATATTCATCTAGCGCATTTGCATGATCAGTTGGGTGGTATATCCAAGGTAACTCACCCGCAAACGCTCGCTCTTCGTCTTCAGGTGTACCATTTTCAACAGCTTCACCAATAAATGGATGATTAGTTGTTAATAGCTTCATCGCGACGATTGCAAAGCTCCATGCGTCCGTTAGCGAGGAAACAAAGCTATCGCCATTAACAACTTCTGGTGCACCAAAACCTGGGCTAAAAATACGACCTGGCTTGCCTTCATCTACTAATGCATCGAAACTTTCACGTTGATTAACACAAATGTTGTCACAGTCAATCAACCACACTTCAGAGTAATCAGGGTTTTCTGAAACAAAAATATTGGCCGGAGATAAGTCACCGTAAGCTAAACCTCTAGCATGAAGATCGGCCAGTGTTCTGGCAAGCTTTGCCAAAATAGTCATTCGACGTTTTAAGCCACCCGTTGATAAGTAATGCTCTGGTGAACCTTCCGCTGCAATTAATTCTTCAGTTTCATTCATTAACGATTCTAAAGGAATTAATCCGTCCATCAGCTCCATTGCATAACCAAAGTTATTCCCTTTCATAGCTATGCGCGAGAATGGTTTAGCAATGTTTAATTGCACTAACGGTTGCCTCATTAACCAATGAACATGCTCAAGCCATTTTCTTTTTTTATCTTTATCTCGCTGCGTGCTCATTTTAACCAGCACGTTATCAACCTGAGTTGTACAAACAACTCCCTGACCACCTTGTCCAATCTTTTTGACTAACTCAAACTCTTGACCAAAAGTGTCGGTTACAATGCGCTTTTTTGTTTGTTCACTTGTCATTTTTTTATAACCTTTATTTTGCACAGTCAGCTCAAAACCAATAGTGCGAGGGTTTTATCATCCGTGTGATTCGGTGTACCCCAGTTCCTAAATTCGTTTTTTAACCAAGACTTAGCTTGTCTAATACTCTTGCCCTTAGTGCTTTCAACAATCGAATTTGCAAAGTCCAGCTCCATGCCTTGGTGCAGATCTTCACTAATGCCGTCGGTCATAAGCGCAATCACATCACCTACACTCAATTGCTGCTTCGTTACCTGCCAGTCTGAAAACTGTTTAGATTTACCTAAGCCTGTAGTGATGTTGCCAAAATCATTTGTATCCGAATGCTCTGTTGTCTGTTGCGAAGTTAAAATTAAACCGTCACCTAACTGAAACGTTCTTAGTTCTCCGCTATCAGAAACCCAAGCAATCAAACACGTTGTCACTGCATCCCTGGCTTTAATATCGCCAAGCGAGTTCAACCAATTTTGGTAAACCCGCTTGATAAGTGCTTTACTTTCAATGCCGAAATCAACTGCCCTAATCACGTCAAATGCAGCTCGACATGCTTGTTTTGATCCCACTTCCGAATGAGGCTTAGATCCCATACCATCACAAACAACTGCGAGCCAACCGCTTGGCACCCTTTTTACTAGCACTGAATCTTGATTGGGCTGACCATTGAGTAAATGACCAGGCCCAATCACAGAAACGCTTAGGTGGCGAATATTTACCATTGGCCATCTAGATCTAAGCCTAAATCGTCGTCATCGTTGCCTAACTCATCAAAGTTAATCGGTGCGAGTTCGTTAGGGGTTCTACTCTGAGAGCGTGCTGTTACGCTCATAGTGACCGCTCTAAAGAAACGGTGAATATCTCTGGCTTCATTAGCTTTAAATACTGGCGCTTCTAAGTCATTGTTAAATGCTTGAAGTACCTCAATATTAGCTTCTGCACCTATCGCCATCGCAAAACGACTAGCTTTTTGTCCGCGTTCACTAGTCGTTAAATGCGCTAAACCGTCTTTCCAACTGTCAGTTGGGATACCGTCAGAAAGTAAAATTAATACAGGGCGATAATCGCGGGATGTTATCAACTCTTTGTCTTCTAGCACATTTGTTGCTAACTCAAATGCATGCCCCATAGGTGTGCGGCCAATCGCCTCAAGTGGCTGCATTGCTTCTATTTCAGATGCTTTAGCAAGTGGTAGATGCATTTCAGCCTTATCACCGCCAAAGGTAATTAAGCCCACTTGAATTTCAGCTTGTCGTGCTGATTCTTGCCTAAAGGTAGAAACCATGTTTTGAACCGCTTCATTAAGCGCGGCGATCTTTCCACCTACCGACATACTGCCACTAGTATCTGCTAAAATAATTACAGGGAGTGCTCTTGCTTTTGCTACTGCGAATTTTTTTAAACTCATTTTCTATCCTTTTAATTTTGATTGACTTTATGCCAATCAAACTTCAATTAATGTAAATGTTTGTGGCTGTGTTTATACGGGCGAACCTTTCTTAATTCCTTGTTTCTATACGCCGTCAAAACTGTTCCTTCTGGGGTCATGATCAATTGAACACCATTCATCTTTTTTAGCTCTGGTTCAGTGTCACCGTATTTTTTAATTTCCTTATTACCAATCACATGATAAACCGCACGTCTTGAATGAATTACTCGGCCATATTTATAAGCTAGCATTACCTGCTTTTTAGATATCCCTCTTTGTCCCTCTCTAACCAGAGCGTGTTTACTATTGGTTACTTCAGGTAATACAAAAAATCGATCATCCTCTGTGACAATAAAAGCCATTACGTTTTCCTCATATGATTAGATAACCATATAAAGCGAAAACCATTCCAAATATAAAAAGCTATAAAAACAATAGGTTAATTGATTTTTAAATCATAAAGTATAAAACAAATTACATTTTGGTAATTTTTATTACCTTAATGTAATTTGAGTAAAAGAGTTTGATAGCTATGATTTATTTATATATAAAACAGTTTTCCAATCAAAACCATTTTTTATGCTTCCATTTTCCCAAGCTTCACACATCTGAACTAATTGCTTACTGACATCTTCAAAATCGAAATAATGTTTATTTCTCGGCAGGTCATGATTCCAGTAGCCAACCCCCTGATCAAAACCAATGCAGTATTTATTGCCATTTTTGAATTTTAGAATCAGCTCTCTTCGGTGAGATATATCAGCTCTATTCTCATGTAAATCAATAAAGCAAGGTAACTTAATACCTTCTTGAAACCACAAGCTAAGAACTTCGACCATATCTGATGAAACAGCCCAATCATGATTTATAAAACGCCCAGCTCCCGGCTTAGATGAGAATAATGTCTGTAGTTCAAATGAAGTTTTAGAATTAAAAGGCAACCCTCTAATAATTTCTCCTAACATAATCATGTACCAAGGCGATTGAAGGTACCTGTCTGTATATGCAACCTCTATTAACTCTCCATCTTTAAATTCATTTGATAACGGCTCATATTCTCTACAAATAAATGCCCAAAACCTGTCACCAAACGACTTTATTTCACCATTAAGCTCAGTGCTAAACTCAACTCTTGCACTGTCAGATAGGTTAACAATCCACTGGGATGTATCTATTTCACTAAATTTAAAGTCTTGCGATAAGGTAGATTTAACTAACATATCTTCACTATTACTTTCTAACCAAAGTCCATTGGGTGACAGCATCTCTGCGCCTTGACTAGCAATTGAAACTGATTTATTCGCAGACTCAACCAAGGCGACCATATTGCCATTAGTTAACTCTTTATTTGGTTTCAGTAATTTTATACCGAGTTCTTTATATCTAAGTAAACTACGTTTATCATTTTCTCCAAATTGAATATTTGGAAGAACAAAAGACAACTCAACTCCATTAATTTGTATCATCTGGTAAATAAACATATGAACTTGTCTAGCATCCAGATCCCATTCATTAGTTTCTTTTGATAACCAAACTTTAATAGAGTTAGCCCCTTTATTTATTTGGTGAGAAATACACTCTTTTATCGATTCATGACAGTATTCAGATCCCGTTAAATACTCAAATTCAGAAGGGAGTGAAATAAACTTTATAAAGTCATTACCTAACCATTCAATAGCAGCTTTTCTGTCTAAATGATTAGCATCATGTCTTGTATTTGAATCTAACAAACATGAAGAACAAGCTTCCTCACAGCTTGATGAACAAGCTAAGTTTGAGTACATATCAACCAATAGTTTACCGATGAAACGAGCGCTACTAGTAGCAAACCCAGCACCACCACTTATTGCATCATAAAGTTGTATGACCATCGCTGGTAAATTGGAATTCAGTTCTCTAGAAGGTCTAACTGAATAGCCAATTTCAGATGTAGAGATACCTAATTTATGAGCTAATGCGTTTCTTAATGAAACAGCTAAAGTTAACGCTACCGTTTCTCCTTCATCGGATACATCGATATATTGCCCTGTAATCGGATGCTTTAATGTCAACTCAAATGCATCTGTTAGGCTTGTACATCCAATGTGAATATCAGAATGCACGGTGGCACTACCATCACACGGTGGCTGAAAGCCATCAGAATCTTTAGATTTAGGAGTCGATGTTATTGGTCTATGTTCCGAAGTTGGTGATAATCCTACAGGGAACTCACTGTTTATTGTCATCGACTCTGATTTCCCGCATGACAAACAAACTGCGAAGCCTGTTCCATATTCTCCTGATGAATGTTGAAACAACGTGGCATTACTACCATAACTCATGAATCCAGTAGCGGGGTTTGGAAGCGGGAAATCTTCGCCATTTAGTGATAACCAACCTGGTTGTACTGGGATATAGTTCTGTCTAGTAATATCATTACCAGGAGAATCAAAAAAGTCCGTAACAAAGCCAGTAGGTTCAATTGTCTTTTTGATCAAAGATGAAGGTATATTACGACTACAACTAGAACACTTAAGTTCATCTGAAGTAGAACTAGATCTATCGATGCCTGTTTGGCCACAGTAACTACACTGCCATGCAACATCAAACTTTTGTGCTTCTTTAGCGCTACTACCTAACTTTTGCCAATTAAGTGAAATACCAGCAGAGCGAAATACTCGCCCATCAATAACTAATTGTGCTCCAGGCGCATATTCTCTAATCGCTACCGCTAAGTTACGACTAGGCATATCTCTTAATTGAGATATATTATCTTCACGAAATTTTGCTTTAGACTTTTTCCCCTCTTTGTCACGACGAAAATCAACTATGTTTGAGTTATTTAAAGTAACAACATCTGTTGGAAATCCGTAGCCAGGTAAGAAGGCTTTTGCTGCTAATTCTTTTAATAAATACTCTTTTCTATGCCTAGCCAATTCAAGAGTTATTCTATACTCAAATGGGGAATCTTTAGACGCACTTTTTAATGCTGAGCTTAAATTATTCAACTGAAATAACCATGAAGCCTGTAACTTTTCTATTGCTTTTTTAGATGAATTAATGATGCTACGAACTTCATTGCCAGCTAACGCCGTGCCTCTCACTAAGCTTTTTAATGCTTCTTCAATAGGAACTGAAGCAGAGTCCATCCATGCTTTGAATTTGTCACAGGTAGAAATGACGCCATCTTCAGATTCGAAGAACCATTGTAAATTTAATGATGTCTTCTCTTTATCAGTAGTACCAATAACATCTCTTAAATATATAGATAGCAATAAGGAGTTTACATGGCGTGCAACCAATCTAGATGAGTCTAATGAGATTTGAGGTGCGGGTATTTTCGTGACAAATGGCCATGCAGTATCATTAAATACCTCACTGTCATGAGGGTTACTTTTACAAAGTGTATACGCTATTGCCCTAGACTCATTACTACGCCCTGCACGCCCTGCTCTTTGCAAATAATTAGCAGGGTGAGGGGGCACATTATTCATTACAACCGCGGAAATACCGCCAATATCAACTCCCATCTCCATTGTTGTGGAACAGTTTAAAACATTTACCTTTCCTTGCTTAAAATCATCTTCATAAACTTTTAGACGATCAGCTGACTGTTGAGCTGAATGTTCAGCAGTACGATAATAAAAGCCGCCCTCTAACACCCTGTCATTTATATCAGTCCAGAGGTTAAGTTCTCTCATTTCTTTTATTTCAGAATTATTTTCAATGAAATCACGAACTCTTGATAAATCTGTTTGAAAATCTCCCGTTTCTTCAAATGCATTCCACAACTGCGGTAACTTAATGGGTTTACAGGAATATAATGTTGGGTCAAAACTCTTAAGGTGAGTAGGTAAATAAGGAGTTAACCCGGTAAATGTGGTATCTAAAACTTTATTTGTTGATGTGCATAAAAATCCATCACACATCATACTAAAAGAGATATTTCTTCTATCTAAATAAAATTTACCATTATCATTGCTCAATAAATTATATTTAGAGTTTGTTAAATGACTCCATGCTTTGGTTAACCAATCATTAATTAACTGTATATCTGTTTCGTTATCTAACTTTAGATTGCCCCCTAAAGCCAATAACTTTCCTAAACGGTTAGCAACATTTTTCTTTATTGAAGGCCATTTTTTTACTCTATTTTCATTACTATCATCGCTTGTTGGACTAATAAGGGTTTTCGAAGCAAACTTAAATCCAATCCATTGCCTCCAGTCATCATCAAGCTTAAAATAACTATTATCACGCACATAAAAATCTAAACAAATTTTTAAGAAATCTTTCCAGTCTTGTAGGGTTAACTGCTTACTAGACCAATAATCAGGTAACTCTGTAATTTTATCCAAATTACCATACGTAAGTTTAATCAATCCTTGAGTTTCTAGGTTATGATAAACCTTTGGTCTTCTAATAAACTCTCTTGTAAGCAGCATATCCGCTACTTTACGTTTGCCTGTATCAGTACCAAATATTTCTTGGTTTGCGTATTTGTTATATTGAAGGATGTTGGTATTAATATCTTCTTTAAGCATTAATTCTGTAAGCATTTCCTCCCAAGAAATAGTTACAAGCTTAAGTGTAGAGCTTCCACTTAATTTGGCATTAATCTCCTCATCAATTTCAGCAGCTTTTGCAGGCATCATTGTTCTTAACTGGTCTGCTAGTTTTTTCAGTTCATCAATATTAGTGTCATCATCAAGGCTTTCTCCTTGAGGACATAGTAGCTGTTTCTTTTTAATAATTTCAAAAACTAACCCTCTCAGTTTGCTTTTTTCTGCTTCCTGCTGCATTTTAACCGCCATCCGGGCTGTCCCTTGTCGGCTATCAGTAAAGGTTATTAATTTCCTACCTCTTCCCGGAAGACTGTTTGGCCCTAAACCATCAATAACGTCAGGATCTGGGCAGAACTCAAGTAAGGTTGGTACAACATTAGCTACATAGAATGGAGAGCCAAGCATTGCTCTTCTTATTGGTTTATTTCCTGAATAGCCTTTATATGAACAATTTCCACATTCATTTTCATAATCTTGATATAGGTATAAATTAATATCCTCATCTAAGCCTCCAATAAGCCCAGATGTTTTGTTAATACCAACACCTATAAAATTCCCTTCCTTATCTGGAGAAGCCAATAGCGTAATTGGTGAAGTATAATGTTTTTTATTTGAAGCTCTAGAAGTCGACTCTTCAGCACCTTCACCAATGTCTTCGTCCACATCTACTAACAATGAGAATTCATCAGATACATTTGTTTCTCGTTGAGCAATTGCATGGTTTTTCTCAACGGCAAGTAAATGAGGTTCATTACAGTCATTACAGAAACCAACTTCACAAACTGGAGCTTCGCAGTCACACCTGCTTCTCTGTGCAATATACACATTGCCAAAAGGCCAGTGGTCTTTTAATACGGTACTTTCTTTTGTTGGACAGTTTGGATCTATACAACTCCATAGACCATTTAGCATTCGTTGAAAGAAATGCGCTCTTACTTTCAGAAATGCTTGAGAGCTTTTGTCTGACTTAGTCCCTGTTAATAAGTCTACCCACTTAAGAACTAGCTCTTGATTAAAATCATCATGTGGAAATCGCCTTTGAAGGAACTCGACTAAATCCGTTAACTTAATAGGTTTATCACTTTGAACAAACTTATCTCGAATTGTCTTTGCAACTTCTGATTGGCATAAAGCTTCAAACCTTTTAGTTGAAACATCAGGATCAAAGTCTTTTGCTTTATCTTGTTTATTCGCTTCAATAGCTGATATTTGCGCTAAGGAAAGAGTATTCGTAATATTAAAGCTCACCGATGGTATGGCTCTCTTACCACCAATCACCACGACTTGATTTGGTGATACTCCTGCAAGCTCAGCTAAAAAGTTTTGTAGCTGAGCTTCAGCATCTTCATCAGCAATAGTTGCCGACGTTGCGACAAACCTAACATTCTTAGCCTCTACACCAAAAGCTTGCAGTACTCGCCTTAATTGCATTGAGAGTTCCGCTGCTTGTGAGCCAACATAAGTATGTGCTTCATCAAGAATAATCCAGCGCAATGACTGCTCTGCTTTAGATTTATTGATAATTGGTGCATCAACATTACGCACCAACATATATTCCAACATAGTCCCATTTGTAACGAGTATTGGCGCAGGTTCTCTACGCATCAACTCTCGTGAAAGTATTTCATTGGGTACTTGAGATTGCTTTGCTCGTACCTTAATCTCGCTATTTTCAGTATTTCCGTTATACAAACAAAAACGTATATCACCACCAAAGTCTTCTGTCCATGCATGTAAACGTTCGCGTTGTGAATTTATTAATGCATTTAACGGGTATAAAAAAATGGCTCTGATCCCCGACAGTTTGTCTTGTTTTCTTTGTCGCTCACGGTAAAGGTCTTCAAGAACTGGCACCATAAAACACTCTGTTTTACCTGACCCCGTACCACTCGTAACAACTACTGATTTAACATCTTCACCTAATAACGTTTCCCAACTAGCTAATTGGTGCGTATAAGGATGATACTCTGACTTAAACTGGTACTTATTCTCGACTACTTTGCCCTTATTATTTGTGACTTTTGCTTTATCGAGAGATGACATTACTTTAGAAGATAAGAGTTTATCATCGACTAAATCTTTCATTTTTGGCTTTGCTTGTGTCCAACCAAAAGTATGTTCAAATAATGGGGAGGCTAAAAACGATCCCTCATCCCCGCATTTACCCTGCATTTGTACTTGCAAGTGCTCTCTTAATTTAGGATTCGTGATCCCTAAAACACTTAAAGTTGATTCTTTAGCTCTACTTAATGACTGCTCTACTAATGCTGAAAAATAATTCATTGATAATTCCTTTTATACTTCTTGAGTAAAGTAACTCACGAAATAACTATACATAGATGAAAACCAGACGGGTTCAAAATCTCTTAATTGTTTAAAAGCAAAGGTGATTGCTGAGTCGGGTGAAAAAACCTGTTCAAAATTAACTTTTTTAGTTGCTATTGCAGCGGCTATCACCGGATAGTAAACAACCGATGTTTGTCTAAAGTGTAAAGGGCTTACAATTGCTCTTGCATCAGTTAATAGACGCATAGCTTCTTCAATTAATTTTTGCTGTGAATTTGGCCAATCTGATTCTGCATGATCCCGAGCTAGCTCTTGTAACCACTTTTCATTCAAAACTTCCTTTTCAAGCGGTAATGGTAATCTTGGTGCCAATTTTTTCCCTTTTAAGTGTTCAATAATTTCTACAGGGTAAGAAGGCAACGAATTACTCAAACGGTCAAACATTGAATTGACTTGTTCGAGAATAAAGTCAGCTGGAATGTTTATTTTTTCCAAAGAGCTAATAAAGTCATTTTTGGCACTATGCCAATAGTCCAAAGGAATTAACTCCCAAAGAACCGGAAATTCAGTGTCTAAACGACGAATAAATTCCTCATTCATTTCAAACTTGAACAAAATAATGGTTAATGCTTTAAGATTCTTTGTTAACGCTTTGAAAACCTCAAAAGTTGATAAAGGTAAATAACCAAAGTTATCCCACAAACTTCTCATATAAAGCCAACTAGAGTGGTGATAATCATTCGCCATTACCTCCACCATATCGGCAATGGCCATAGGGTTTAATTTAGGATGAAAGGCTCTAACCGCTGATTGCATGCTAGAGGAAGTTTTAACTTCTAGTTCTTCCGAAGCTTCGTCAAAGTAAAACACAGGTCTAAAATCAATATCTGTCCGATTTTCAGGAATAATTAACCAAGGCCCACCTTTAGTCATCTCTTTTGCAATTTCAAACCTATCTAACTCAATACTACCAAGCATTCTTCGAGGTAGGTTTACTGGCTTACATTCAGGTTCAGCAATTCTCATTGCTAGAAGGTTATGACTTACTTCGTCTGAAAAAGTATTTGATTCAAATGAATATAATTGATCTATAGGATCAAACTTCACTTCTGAAGCAAAGCGCCTTACAGTAAATTGTTTTTTATATCCACGACATTTAATACTTATAGCAACTTCAGCATCCAACTTGTCACTTAAAGACAACAACGAAACAATTTTTTCTTTAAAACTATATAAACTCAACACCTTAGGTTTATTACTTACAGAAATAGATGAAAATATAGTAGGAGAGTTTCTGATAATAGGTTTTAACGCAAACTCCAATTCAAATTTCTCGTCATAATCTTGATTAGAAAATAAATAAATTTCGGAGCCAAGTAATTGGTGAATAGTAAGTTGTCCTGGTAATTCATTCCCATCCTTATCAAAACCATAAATACCTTCGGCAGGATAAGGCAAAATAATTTCAATAGGATCACAAAGTAAATTTGCACTTATTTGCATGATTACTTTTGCTGGGGGTAATGAATTCGGCTTTATAGTAAAGCACCTGGTGTTATCATTTTTTGATTGAATAATTTCAGTTTCAGGGGCAATTAGTGAAACAACTATCGGTTGAGCTGTAGTCACATTGATTACAGCACTCTCATTTTCACTGTTGAAGGAAATAGACAAGTCTAGAGGAAGAATCGCTATTTTTCGACGAATTAAGGTATCGCTATCATTATTTTTTACGCTAAAAACGTGCTGCCCAAACTTCTCATACTCTTTAATCGTATTTACTGGCTTGTTATCTAATAACCTCGTCAAACCAAAGTTAACATCAGCATGTTCATTTACTGACTTTATTTCAGGAACCCCTTTATAAACTTGAGCAGGTTTAGTCTCCCATTGAACTTCATCTCCAACTATAGCCAGCATTCCACTTGTATTAGATGAAGAGTTTGTACGTAAACGGTATCGACTTTCGGAACAATAAAAACGAATATCCCCTGAAACTTTATACCAACTTAATTTATATCCGTAGGCCTCAATATCTTTATCTTTTAACGCAAAGCCACTAAGATTTTCTACTTCATAAGATGACGGCACTAAAACATAGACTTCTTTATGTTTCGTAGTAAAACTTGCCTGGCCAATACAAATATATTTATTTTCATCTTCATCGAAAACAAAACCAACCGGAGCTTCTCCTAACGCTATAGAAGAGTTTTCAATACTAAGCTGCTCAACACTAACCCCTAATTCAGACAATTCAATAAACAATGAACTATCAATATTGGTTCTAGAAAAACAAACACCTTTCTTTCTTGGTTTTATTACGGTGCGATTAGTTTCAAACTGCGCAAAAACACTGCCAAAGTCAGCTCTTCTTTTAGCTCCTTCATTTAAGCCTAAATCAAGCTTACTTGAGTTAACGTCTGATTTTTTAAAATCAAAATTGAGTAATTTAGGTAAAGATACTTCAGAGCTAAACATTAAACTGTCTAAATCAAAAAAGTGCTTACAAGATAATTTTGACTGATATTTTTTAATTGAAGAACTCGCTGAAGACGCCCCTATTAACCAATTATCTAATAGACCTTTTCCTGTTTTTACATCTAACGGTATAGGAAACTGACTCCGCCAGTTAGGTAAAATTTGATCAAGTTGCTCTGATGGTAATTCGTCTTGGTTACTTATTTCGACTTTGTCAGCTAGGCCCATTAAATTACGAACGATTTTAGCTATTAGCTCAATAGACTCATCTTCAGTAAATACGCTAGGTAAGTACTCTAAATAACCACTTATCAATTGATTTAATGAAATACCAATCAAATCAACTTTATAATAGTTACGTAAAATCCTTCTTATTAAATCACCAAACTTATTGTCTTTAGTACTTATAAGTTGAAATGGCAAACCACCTTCTATAAATACAGAGCCTAAGAAGTTACGCCTTTCCGACTCATAACTCCGAATAGGTCTTTTCCAATAACTTCCTAACCCTAAAGGAATAACATCAGCTCTCTGGCTAGCATTTAATTCGAAGCCTAAAGAATCCCATGCAGCATACCATTCCCATTTTAGTGAATCACAATCTCGCCTATACCATTCAGAGCAACAAATAACAAAACAAGCGGCCCATTCTTTGTGCTTTGAAGCGCTAATGTTAGTTTTCGGATAAAACTGCGATACAACATTTTTTAACGCTTGATACTCTTCATGCTTCATTTGATAAGTAAATAACGCGTCACCTGTCACTGAACTTAAGCCACGAGCAGATAGGAATTGAGCAAGCCATTGAGATGGAGTAAAAATATTCATAAACACATACCTCCTTTTATGCATTTATCAAATGCAGATGTTTTAAATTCGAACAAGTCCTCATTCGAATATAACCTTGAAACATATTTGGTTATTTGTCCTATGTCATACTCTACATTAAAAAATATTAAATTAGAAATCATAAAGTTAGCCACCAAATCAATATTAACATTATATTTACTTTCTTCGTTCTAACCATTAGCAACTAATGCTTTGATTTCAGACTTTTCTATCAACTCACTAGGTAACGACTTATTGTTTGATATACGTAAGCCTTTCATGTCTTCCGCTTTACGGATTAAGTTTCCTCTGCCTTCGATTAGTTTTTTCATTGCGTCGCCGTAACTACCTTCCGCTCGTTGTAGGTGATTACCAAGCTTTTTCATGTCATCAACAAAATTGACAAGTTTGTCGTATATAGCCCCGGCTTTATTGGCAATATCCTGAGCATTTTGATTTTGGTACTCAACACGCCACATGTTATTAATAGTTTTTAGTGCCACCATTAAGTTCGTTGGGCTTACCAGCATAATGTTCTTATCTAAAGCTAGCTGTATCAATTCGTTATCATGCTCTATAGCTACATTAAAGGCTGGCTCAACAGGTATGAACATCAGCGTGTAATCCAATGATTTTATGCCATGCAAATCATGATAATTTTTACTGGTGAGTTGCTTAATATGATTTTTAATTGAACTAATATGCTCTTTCAATGCTTGCTGACGCATCACATCATCTTCAGCGTTGTAATAACGTTCATAGGCAGTCAGAGCCATTTTTGAATCAATAACTACGTCTTTATCACCTGGTAAATGCACAATAACATCAGGCTTAAATAAGCTGCCTTCCTCATCTTTTAACGCTAGTTGAGTATCATACTCATGATTTAAGCGTAATCCTGATTCTTGAAGGACACGTTCAAGAACTACTTCTCCCCAAGTGCCCTGCTTTTTGTTATCGCCTTTTAACGCTTTAGTTAATGCTGTGGCTTCTTTGCCCATTTGTTCATTTAACGCTTTTAGGCTATGAACCTCTTCTTTAAGGGCATGACGCTCTTTGGCTTCATTGGTATAAACATCATTAACTTGCTTACTAAAATCACCTATTTGGTTTTTCAGTGGTGATAATAAAGTATCAAGTGATGATTTATTCTGTGCTGACATCTCACCTGTTTTTTCTTTGAATATTTTATTAGCCGTATTCTCAAACTGAGTGACTAAACGTTTTTCAGCGGTTTCTAATAAAATAATCTTATCTTGAAGTGCCTTTTTCGCTTCATCATCCGCAGATAACTGTGATTTAAGCTCACTCACTTCGTTGACTCGTGTGACTAATGTTTCTTTTAAATTAGTCAGTTCTTGCTTTAATTCATCTAGCTGATTTAACTTCTCGCTTTGCTCTGCATTTTCATTGCTTAAAGTTTGCAGATTTTGCTGTAATTTAGTTATGTCCGCATTAGCACTCTCTAACGTATTATTTGCACGCTGTAATTGCAGTGTTTTCTCATCAGCTTGCGTCGATAATTTACTAATTTCAGCCTTATTATTGGCGATACATTCAAGTTGCTGGCTGCATGTTTGTTGCAACTCACTAAATTTAACTTCAATACTATTTAGGTGGGAAATTGTTGAATTAGAAGCTGCAAGCTCTTCTTTAAGTGTGGAAACGCTCTGCTGTAGCGAATTATTCGATGTTTGTAGTTCTGTATTTCTTTCTGTCAGCGCTTCAACTTGCTGTATGGAAGTGTCATTTTGTTGGCTCTTCAAAAAACGAATACCAATAAATAGTGCTGCAATTAACACCGCACTAAAGATCAAAGTTTGAATAAGTAAATCTGTCATTGTTTTTCAGCCTTAATAAATTAAAATCAAATTTAATAAAGCGAAAAACAAGCCAAACAACAAAAGAGAATATTTTCAATAGGTTAACACAAACCACCCCCCCTAAATAGATAATAATAACTACTTAAAGGTAAAATTAATTACATTTAAACGGGGTTGAACAGGGTACATTCAAAACCCTCATCCCTAGTAACAGGCTCATATCTTTTAAACATTTCTTCCATTACGGCTTCATCAATATGCTTACCCTGAGATAAGAATCTCTGCTGATTTCGTGCAAGCAATAACGCCTCCCTCCCTCTGAAGTCGAAATCAACCGCCGAAATTTGTACCTTAAGGTAATGACCGCACTGTCTATAGTTCCATACTCAATCGAACGCCGTGTATTTTATGCCAAAGTTGAACTACTGATGCAGGGGTTAGTATCGTCTTAGTCAAAAGCATTAATCATCTCTTTTAGGTACATAAATCACGTTACTTGCACGGTTAGCCAAAGTTGCTGACTTTTCTAAGGTCTTAATCCACTGCTTATCATCAAACCCATCAAGCCAACTGGCGATATATTTAATTGAATTTGCTCTAACCTCTTTGGTTAAACCAAAGCGTGCGCATAAAAAAGATGAACCTATTTCAGCGACTAGCTCTTCAAAAGCATAAGCAGGGTCATCATAACTCTTACCAAAAGTACGTTTACAACGAGACTCATGGCCAGTCCAATGTACCATTTCATGCAATAATGTTGCGTAATAAGCCTTAGTACTGTCTTTTGCTTTGAACAGCTCCTTATGTGGCATAGAGATATAATCATCAATACGATTATAAGCAGCGCCATCATTAGAGTGTTCTATGTGAATATTTAGTTCGTCAATGCGTCGTTCTAATATGGGTAACTCACTCACTTTAGTTTCAGCAAAGCATTCCCCTTCAAAGCCAATGACTTGATCAGCGTTATAAACAATAGAGATTTTACGTCCAAAGTTACTTTCTGCTTTTTGCTCTTCTTCATGTGCAAATTCGTATTCGTGTTCAACTTTAAAATAATGAAAAACAGGTGCAGGCTTTGCATCTTCTTTAAGCTCACAACCTAATTTTTTCCATTGTTGCTTTGTTGCCCATAAGTTACTTTTGTAGCCATATGCTTGAGCTATCAAAGAGAGAAAAAGCCATGAATGTAATGATTTGTACTCACGATGGCTTTTGGCATTGTAATGACTAAATGCATTTTCAGAAGAAAGCCATTCTTGTACGAAGTTTTTATTGTTATTGTTTAGACCTGTGATGATATTTTCAAACACACTTGCATCTAATTCCCAGTTAGCGAGTTCAACAACATCTACCAAACGTTTTAATTGCTTAAATAAAGGTTGTTCAAGGAAGGCTAAAAGATCTTGAGCCGCTTCAAAATCATGTTCATGTAAATCTAATTCATTAATGAAGCTACACCACCAATGAAACTCTTCTAATAGCGGTTTTATGTCGCCTTTGGTTACATTGCCCCAGTCTTTACTTGGTTCACAGTCAAAAATTTTTTCTAGGGGAGTTGTACTTTGTTTATGTGCTAAGTGAAATAAAATATCGGGATAAGAAAAGTCCAACCATTGCTCTAAATCGGTAATTTCTTTTGCCGTTTGTTTCAAGCCATAAATACTGGCATTTAAACATTGATCTTCATCTAACCAACTAATAGGGCTTGAGCTTGATTCTGTTTGCTGTAAAAAAGACATAAACAAAGTATTGCCATGCAATGCCTTACTACGGTCAAATAAATTATCAACGGTCCGCCCTGTTGCTAAAGCATATTGATGTTGTATAAAAAAGTTTTCTCTAAATTCAGCAAGATTGCTCATGTGGAAAGTCCTTTTAAAGTAATGAGTCCCTAAGCAGAATGTTTAGCTTAGTTATGATAGTTTTATTATTGATGATTAATATTAGACACAAACTGGCGCTAATACTTTGATCTCATGCACTTTCAATAATGTTTGATTAATTTCAGAATTAAAGAGTTGTTTTAGTAATGACTCTTTTTCATGAAACAACTTGGCATGTTCAGTACCACTGCCACTCAGAACACCTCTAGCCTTGTTGTTACACCACAATTTATAATTAGCTAAAACTTGCTCATAACGTTGCTTAGCCGTTTCAGCAATATGGTCAGCAAGCTTATACTTACCGTACCTTTCATATAGCTGCACTTCGAGGTGAATGCTTTTGGGTAGCAAATCAAGCATCATGTTTATAAAATCAAGCATTAATGAAGCGTGACGTTCGCTTGCACTATCAACATAGCTAACTAAGTTATCTATAAGTGATAACAATTCATTCCGTTTAGCAGCCAGTTGTGCCATATATTGTTCAGCGATGCCTTGCGACTCTTCAATAAGGTCTTTATCCAAAAGTAATACTCTTACCGATTCAACTAAGCCGAAGTATTCAGATAATTGCCCCATAAAATAAAGCACATTTTGAGATTGAACATCTTGGGAGACTAGATCAATTTGCTGCTGTAACTTGTCTATTTTTTTAGCAAGATACATGGTTTGTAGCACAATGGCACCGAGGATAAGTCCTGTCGACAAAGCGGTAGCAGTTAGTTGTACATTCTGAGCAACTTGAAGCTGATCAAGAACAGATTTAATTCCTTTTGAACCATCTATCACCACTTCTTTTAATGGCATATGTTGTGCGATTACTTTTTTACCGTTTTCGTTAAACCAATAAGCTACCCCATCACGTAAATCAACATTGCCTAAATTGAACTCTTCGAGTACTTCTGCTTTTACGTTTTCCCAATCAAAAACAAATACACTTTCTTGAATCATATTAAAACATATCCTTATTTTCTAACTGTTGGCGCATTGCTGCTACTTGAATAACTGCGGGTAAAGTTACTCTAAATGCTGGACCACTAAGAGCAGGCACGGTTAATAAGCCGGTAATAACCCAGCCTATAGGCCCTGCAAATACACCTATGGTACGAGCAAGGCCAGCATTAGCAGCCAACTGTAGGCCTTTGCCCATGATCATTTTAGCAATAGAATTAGCAACAATTAACGCCACTTGATAACTAGCAAAACCGCCTAATTTAATGGCAGTGATCATTGCAGCCATAGCAGCTGGCCCCGCTAATTTTGCATCTACTTTTAGTGCTGATGCTAATTCTGCCTTCTGCTCATCGGTCATATCTTGCCAAGAAGTTTCAATTAACTTGGCAAACATCGCTTGTTCTATTTCGATAGTGGCGGCATCAAAGTTAGTTTTAACCTTCATCCGTTTACACACATCGATAAGAATTTCACGATAGCTAACACCTGTTCTGCGAACAAAATTAACTAAGGTATCGCCACCATAATGTTGCAACTCAGCAGCAATTTCCTGCCATACTTGACTGTAGTTTCCTTTAGCCTCGATGAAGGATTTATTTCCTGACAATGATTCAGTATTACGTTTTTTACCATCTTTATCAAAAATCAATGACTGAACTAAAACCGCTAACATTTCGTTATCTGCATAATGCAAAAAGGCTAAATCTAAATCTTCTTTATACTTGTGTGACATTCAATATTCCCTGTTCATTTTTGACGTTTGATTTTTTGTTTCTGCTACTTTTTCACTTTACTTGCTTTTGAGGCTTTAGCAGCATTTTTTGCGGCTTTTTCTAACTTTTCAGCCTCAAGTCGGGCGGCTTTGATGCGTTCAAGCAGTTTATCGGCAGGTTCGTCGTTAGGGTCTTGTGGTACTAACTCGCCTTTAAAGGCTTTGGCTAATATCGATTGGGTGAGGTTATCAACGCGCTGTTTAGCATTGGCGAGGTTCTTTTCCAAGGTATCGGCTAACGCAAAGTATTGTTCGACCAGACGGACGATTTCAATCTGCTCTTTCATCGGTGGAACTGATAATACAAACTCTTTAACATCTCTTTGGAATAGATGAGGAACAGCGCTACCAGTCATTCGCTCTTGTACTAAAGCTTGCATTGTTGGCCCTGATAAAAAGTAGAAGAGGAACTTTGTATTAAAAAACTTACCTGAGCGAATTAATAGCAATGATGAATTAATTGATGCACATTCCTCTAAGCCTTGAACAATTCCTATTTTTCCAATACCAGCTCCATCCTTACAAAGAAGTATATCTTCATTTTTAAGCATTATTTCTGGACTTTCCAAATACCTTTCTTCTGAAATATGGAAAGCTTTATCCAATTTGACATACTGCCCATAATTTAAACCATGTACAGACAAAAATAATGGTCCTTCTTCTGTGTACTCTGAAGCCTTCAAGCCTTTCCACCCAATCCGGGCCGAAATATAAACTAAGCCTTCTAAAACTTCAGGTATCCAGCCTTTAGGCAATTCTTCAATATTAGTTTCAGGCATTGCTGGAGCAACATACTTTTTCTTCCAAGCGTCTGTTTTAGGTAATTTACCTTTTTCATTATATTTTCTTAACTTTTCTTCAACCCAAGTATTATAACGATAGTTTTCAACTTGAGAGTGGAATTCATCATCTGATAATTTAGGCTTATTTGTCTCACGCCATTGTTCGGTGAGCTTACCGGAGACGGCGGCGGCGAGCACGGATTGGCGGAAGCGTTTGATGATGTTAGGTAAGTTGTTGAGGCGTTGTTGTATGGTGTCGACCTGCGCCAATAAGCTATCGAGCTTTTCAACAATGCGCTTTTGTTCTTCTAGCGGGCTTAATCTAATTTGAAGCTCTTTCAATTGCTTTATATAAAAACCTTTTTGAGCATTACCTCTTGCATTCATATTTATAAAGGACTGTACTTCAGGATTATCTAATGAGTACTTAAGAAAAAAGGAATCAACCTTTTGTGAACCTAATACAGAAACACTTCGCTGTAAGGCAAATCTTTCACAAGCTTCACTAACAACAGCAGTCCTTCCCAATGTAGCCACTGTTGTTAATAGAACGTCACCAGCCGAAACTCTAGTGCGTTTATGCTCTAAAGCAAAATCTTCTTCAGCTATAAGACGTCCGCCTTCAAAACTTATCTTTCCTTCAGATATGTTTTTTGCACTAAGCATAGGTACACCAGACTCTTTAGCCTTCGGAGGGTTATGTGAACCATCGGTAATTTTTTCGCAAATATCTTGGATTTTGGCGATTACCCAACCATTAGGTAATTCAAACGTTTCTTGCTGAGCCATTATTCAGTACCCTCAACGATCTTCTTCTCTAGGCCAAATTCTTCCGCCAATAGGGCCACTTGCCCTTCTGCTTGGTCGCTTGCGCCAAGATTAATCATCAGTTGGTTCATTTCACGTAGGGCTTCGGTTAGCTCTGTCATTGCTTCTGTGGCTAATACATCAGGCTCTGGCAGATTAGCGGCATCGGTAATGGAGTTATCTTTAAGCCACGTGATGTCTAAGCTGTCGCCTTTGTCGCGAATATAATCTCGAGAGAATTTTCGCCATCTACCGTTCTCTGCGATTTTTTCAGCGGCATCATCTACAGAGGTAGTACAACCTAAGATATTGTAAACACCTTCTTGACGTGCGTTTAACATTTCATCTAGATTGTTTTGTCGGGATAAATCCTGACCTACATTCTCTTGCTTGGCTGCATCTGCTTTAGTTTTTTGGGCTAAAGCCCAACCTACAGGGTTGTATGCTTGTTCAAAGCTGGTTAGGTATTTTTCAGTGAACGGGCTACGTTTACCAAAGGTTTGCATGTTGGTACGTAAATCGTAAACCCAAGTGTCGGTGGTGCAGTCTTTGTCTTGGTTTGGATTTTGTGGTGTGCCTTTTTGGAAAAACAATACGTTGGTTTTAACGCCTGCTGCGTAAAATATGCCGGTTGGCAGTCGTAAAATGGTGTGTAGGTTACATTTGTCCATTAAATCACGGCGAATGCTGGTGCCCACGCCCGCTTCGAATAATACGTTATCTGGAATAACCACGGCGGCACGACCGCCCGGTTCAAGACCGTTGTAAATATGCTGCATAAAACACAGTTGTTTATTTGAAGTTGGATAAACAAAGGTGCGGGTAATGTTAGTGCTTGAGGCTGAGCCAAATGGCGGATTACTTAGTATTACGTTAGCACTTGGTAGGTTTTCACCGTCATTACCTAAGCTGTTACCTAAACGAATAGCGCCACCGACATCGCTATTACCTTCAATATCGTGTAACAAACAGTTCATTAATGCTAAACGGCGCGTTTCGGGTACTAATTCTACCCCAACAAAAGCTTTCGTCATTTGAAAGGTTTGTGTGTCGTCGTCTAGGTCGTCTAAATCATTGGTTTGGCTTTTAATGTACTTATCAGCTTCAATTAAAAAGCCTGCGGTACCTGCGGCGGGATCTTGTATTATTTCGCGCGGCTGTGGTTGTAATAACCTAACCATGGTTTCAATTAATGGGCGCGGGGTAAAGTATTGACCGGCACCCGATTTAGTTTCGTTGGCGTTTTTTTGCAATAACCCTTCGTACATGTCACCAAAGTCGTCACGGGTTTTTACAACGTTTTCACCTGCACCACTTTCATACCAGTCTAAACCGTCCATAGTGGTCACTAATTCTGTTAACTGGCCAGCATTGGTAATAGTGGTATTTACGTTTTGAAAGATAGCACGCACAATAGCGTGTTCATCGGCACCTAATTTAACTAATAAGCTACGATAAAATTGTAATTGCTCTAGGCCAATTTTACTTTTTAAATCTGCCCAGCGCATACCTTGTGGGAGCAAGTCATCTTCTTGACCGGTTTCTTCGGTCATTTTTAAAAACAGTAGTGATGCAAGTTCGTTTACGTAGTTTTGGTAAGACACACCGCCGTCACGTAGGTTGTCACACATTTTCCAGAGTTTTGCTACTAGGTCATTGTTGTTCATGATTTCTCTTATTTCTTGTAGGTTAGCCTTTAGGCTAACGTATTATATTGTTTAGTTACTTGTCAGGCTAAAGCCCAATCTACTGTATTTATATTTATCTTTTTATATTCTGTAGAGATAAAGCCCAACCTAGCGTGCTTATCCTGTTGTAGGTTAGCCTTTAGGCCAACGCATTATTTTATTTTTTTGTCGGGCTGAAGCCCGACCTACAAATATACGGAATTCCAATATGGATAATTTCTGATGTTTTTAACTAGCCCTTTTCTTAATGGGTTAGCAACAATATATCGTGCAATGTTTTCTCTATCCTCTTCTTCACGCAAACCATGATCATAAAAAGATGCTTGCCATAACTTACCCGTACGGCCTAACTCAACATTTATTTTACGTGCTGTCGATCCTTTTAATTCAGCTACCACTTTTGATAGTGACGAGCCATATTCACTCAACATTAATAAACCATGAAAGTGATCGGGCATTAACACCCAAGTAAACCATTTACACCCGTGTTTATTTTCATTTATAGCTATTTGTTGGCAAAACAAATGTGCTGCCTTAACGTTTTCAAATATTGATAACCTGTCATGAGTATTAAAGGTTATAAAGTATTCCCCATTAGCTTGTGAATAACGCCCTTTTCGTAAGTCATTCCATGACATTGGTTATCCTTTTCATTTTCGTCTTTGTAGGGCTGAAGCCCAACCTACAGGTAAATCTATTCTTGTAAGTTTGCCTTTAGGCTACAATATTTTATGCGGGTTGTTCCCACATGTATTCGTTAAATTGTTCGAGTATTTTTGCTAACTTGCCGTCAAACACAGCTTCTAGTTTTCGTTTTCCGCCTCGGCGTTTATAGTTACCTGTTTTAAAGGTGTCGTCGTCGATGGCAACTTGTTCTTTTAAGCTGTTGGCTAAGCGTTCAAGCCAGTTGGTTTGTTCGCTGCTCCAGTCGTTTTGTTTAAGTAATTTGCTTAAGGCATTGTCAACTCGTTGATCAAACGGTAATAACGCATCGCCTAATGCGGCACGGCGAATATGGCCAATGAGTCGTGCAGCTATGTCTTGGTTGGTGGTTTTTTGCCACGCTACGCGCAATGTTGATTCGTCAAACGATTGAGCGTCGAACCATTCTTGTAACTCAAGTAAGGCTTTGCGGGTTAAATCTTTTGGCTTGGTAATAACCGTATGCAATGCGGCTTGTTTGTTTTCGCTTTGCTCAACTAGGTTATCGAATGCTTCTAGGAAATCTTCTGGGCTGTCGTATTCACCAAAGCCTTGTTTAGTTTCAATTAGCTCATCGTCAATATCGGTAAAGATTGGCTCGTGGCGTAGTTCGTTAATTTGTTGTTTGAGCTTTTCTAGGTTTTCAACCAATTTAGGCAGCTTAGTAAATACCTCTGCGCTTTGTTGTGGCCCTTTGGTTTTTAACGTTTGTGGTAAACTGGCAAAGTCACACCCTGCTCCAACAGCGAGTGATTCATCAAATCGTTTAATAGCTTGTTCGATTTCTACTGACTTTTCACGATTAAATAATCCATGGCTGACAATACGTTGCACCTTTGCAACCAGCTGCTCGTGACTGTGCTCAGCAAAGCTTCTGCCATCAGCCTCGGTCACTTTATAAGTTTCTGAGTCGGTAATTTCGTTCACTAACGTTTTAAGCTCTACTTTAGGACGGACAACCACTGGGCGCATAGTATCGACTGACTCTAACGTGCTGTATAAATCAACGGCGTCATAAATTTTAAAGCTGGTTTTGCCCACTTCAGGACATAGGCGCGTAGCACGACCTTTCATTTGCTCGTATAGGATACGACTTTTTACTTTACGCAAAAATACCAAATTACAAATACTTGGAATGTCGATACCTGTGGTAAGTAAATCAACGGTAATAACAATATTGGGTAAGCGCTCTTTGTTGTAACGGGTGATCATGCTTTGGATTTTTTTCGGATCTTTGTCGCTGTCACCTGTTATTTTTACAATGGCGTCGTGCTCTAGCTCGGGATATTTATCTTTAAAGGCATTTTTTAGTTCTAGCACCATGTTATCGGCATGGGTGTTATTGACACAGAAGATCAGCGTTTTTTGTTTACCTGTTGGGTCTAATTCTTTTGCTAAGGTTTCTGCCACTATTTTATTAAAGTTAGTCGCGATAATATCACGGTTGAAGCTCGCGACTTCAAAGTCTTGCTCATCTTCAAGGGTGTCTTCGATTAATTCACCTTGATTGGTGAGCCTGGTAACTTCGGTGCCTTTACTAAAGTATATGCCTTGAGTGTTAAGTTTGGTTTTTATAATTATTGGCGGCTCTTGGTCGGTTAAGTAACCGTCAATTACTGCTTTACGATAGCTATAACGATACACAGGTAAACCAAAAATTTCGGTAGTATGTAATGCCGGAGTAGCAGTTAGCCCTATTTTAACTGCGTCAAAATGATCGAGTATTCTTCGGTACGCCGAAACGTAATCAAGCTGATTGCGGAATTCCATTTCGCCGTCGGTTTGTTCTTTATCAAGAATGTAACCACGGTGTGCTTCATCAACGATGATACAGTCGTAACGCTCTACAGGCATAAATTCATCACTTTGCAGTGTGCGCTTTACTAATGACTGCACGGTTGCGACATGAATTTTAGTGGCGTCGGACGGGAATTTATCGGTTAAGCCTTTGATGTTAAAGATGGTATTAAAAGGTACGTCGTTAATGCGGGTATCATCAAAAGAGCCAAGCGCTTGCTCACCGAGAGAGCGACGGTCAACTAAAAACAGAATACGGTTAAAACGACGTGATTGCACTAAGCGGTACATTAAGGCAATGGCCGTTCTTGTTTTACCTGTGCCTGTTGCCATAGCCAGTAAAATATTTTGCTGACCTTGTTTAATCGCTTGCTCAGTTGCTGTTACGGCTTCTTCTTGGAAATAGCGCAAACCTAGGTCGTCTGGTTTGGTGTTCTCTAACCATTGATGCGCAGCGTCACTATTGCTACCGAGCTTTACTTTTAATTCTTCTGGGGTATGCCATGCAGGTAGTGCTTTAGGATCGTTACTTATTTTACGGACATCACGATACCAAATACCACTTTTGGTTAATAACTGACGTCGGTAATCTCGACCATTCGCTGAAAAGACAAAGGGAATTTTATAGGTTCTGGTATTGGGTGTTGCCGACTCTGGCCATGAAACTTGATAGCTTTTAGTTTGCTCTGCTACTTTTGCCTGCTGAACTGGGTTGTTAGCGACTTGTTTTTTTATATCGAGAAGTATTTCATCATTCAAGTGAGTATAATTAAAATAAATACTATAACGGTGCGCCTCAGTTAACTTACCACAGACATCAATATTGATTTTTTTCGCTTCAACTACACCAAGTGGCTGCAAGCCGACAAAGAGTACATAGTCGGCAAAACCTATTTTACCTGTTTCGTCTTTATCTGTTGGCCATTCTGCAATGGCTAAGTTTTTACCAACTTGGGGGCGTGTGCCATTGGCATAGGTTAACGCTTGGCTGTCAGCCGCCCAGCCTGCATCACGCAGCTGTTGGTCGATAATAAAGCGAGTTTCTTTTTCTGATAAGTCTAAACGGCGAGCCGCTGCACGTTGAGTGATTTCTTTCTTATATGCTTTGCGTTCTGTTTCTGTTTTCTTGGCAAGCTCTTGCTCTTTTGCTTGTAATTGCGCTTCGAGTGCATCAACTCTTGCTTTGGTTTGCGCTTCGGTTTCTTCTTGTTTACCTTCTAAAATGGCAATATAGCCACCAAGTGCGGTTAACTTATTTTTGTTGGCTTCAAGCTCTGCGTCTGTTTGTACGCGGGTATTCAATGCTTGTTGTAGCTGTTGTTTTAATTCGGTAACTTGATGCTGATATTCGTCTTCTTGCTTACCGTCTGGCAATACAAATATTGGCGCGGCAAAATCAGCATCATTTTTTACTAGCCTGTAGTACCAAATACTTAATCGATAGGCTAAGCGTAATGCCATTTCCGCATCATCGAGATCATTGTGATAATCATGAACCGCTTGATTACCCACTTTACGTAATGAATGGAATACATTGATGATTGAGTCGTCTACCCATGCAATTTTAGCGAGTTCGCGGGTTAGCTCTAATTGGGTATCTGGGATCTGAATGTCTAACAGTTTGGCAATGTGCTTGGCAGAGGCTTCACCGAACATACGAAGTTTAACTAAGGTGGTATTAGGATCGTCAGGAAAGTTCTTTTCTGCCGCAAGTGCTATGCGGTACAGAATGTCGTTAACACCTTTTAAGAATTCAAAATTTGATTTTTTCACAGACGAAGGTCTCCTTACTCTTCATTATAAGGCAAATTTAATACCAAAGATTCTAAAGCCGATTATATTGTTTCTATTACCAAATCTTTTATCCATTTAGTCAAAACTTGGTGACTTTTTAAACCAAGCATTTCTGCCGCTTTCGTTTTATTATTGCCACAAGCTTTTAAAGCAGCTTTAACATAGTTTTTTCTATGTATATCAAGGATATCATTGATATTGACTTTTTGTCCAAGAGTTAAATGTATCTCTATATTATTTTGTTCGCTGACCCGGTTGATTAATGCTGCTTGTATATCTTTTTCTGAGATAATTTCTTTATCTGACCATAAAAATGCTCGGTTTAATGTATTCCATAATTCTCGAATATTGCCCGGCCAAGCTTGGGTGGTAATAAATTTTATTGCACTTTCGGAAATTTTCTTACTTTTGTAGTCAGGATGTTTGCTACCGATAAGATTAATTTCATCAGCTAGTGTTTTCGTTAATGGCTCTATATCTTCAACTCTATTTCGCAGCGGTGGTATGTCAATAATACCCACCGCAAGGCGATAAAAGAGATCTTCTCTAAACTGCTCTTGTTCAACTTGATGCATTAAATCTCTGTGTGTTGCGGCAATAATCCGTACGTCAACATTAATGGTTTTATCACTGCCTACTGGGGTTATTTCACCTTGCTGTAAAGCACGTAATAATTTGACCTGTACTTGCGGTGTTAGCTCCCCTACTTCATCTAAAAATAAAGTGCCACCATCAGCTTGCTCAAACAATCCACTATGCTCTTTATCTGCACCGGTAAACGCACCTTTAACGTGACCAAATAAAATGGAATCAACGAGGGTTTCTGGTAAGGCGCCACAGTTAACCACTTTAATGGGCTTATCGGCACGTAAACTTGCAGCATGGATAGCATTCGCTAATACCTCTTTACCTGTGCCAGTTTCACCTAAAATAAGTGTAGGCAATTCAGATAGTGCTAAGCGTTTAGCCTTGCTAAGCACAGACTTCATTGTAGGTGATTGAGCCACAATATGACTAAATGCTTTATTTGTGGAGGGAAGTGATACTGCTTTATCGGCAATATTTTTGGCTGCTGACTTTATATACGCTTTACCAAAATCTATTGGAATATTTACATGAACGATATTTTCATCTTTTGATGATTGAATAAACTGGGTATTAGATTTACCTTTACCGACCAGAATTGAAACGGCGGTCATGGCTGGGGTGCCAGACGTTAAATTAATGAACAGCTGTTCGGCCTCGGTAGATAATTTAGCTAGCCATTTTTCACTATGTTTTATAAGAGACGGGTAATCAATTGCGGAAGTAATGTTCGCCTTGTTGATGGAGATATTTTCAGCCGGACGCCCTATACGTGCTAACGTTTTTTTTAACCATCTTTCGTAGCTGTCCCAGTTTTCTTCCCAGGTATTCGCGAATATAACAATTTTATCAAACGGCGTTTCGTTAAAAATAGCCAAACTTGAAATTGCGGCGTTTTTATCTTCTTTCATGTGTTGAATGTCGGTAAAGCCTAACCATGTGTATAAAGTATTCATAAACAGCTACAGTTTTATTTAAAAAGTAACTTATATTACCTTAAATAAAAATAATTACAGTACTGGTAACCACATTAAATATTAATGCACTAATATTTAATGTGTGAGTTTGTGCTATCAATCAAAAACATTACGAATTACACTGTTAATTATTCAACAATATACATCTGTTAAGAAAAGACTTAAAGCACGCTTCCACTCATTATGATCCTCAAAGTCTATTGTTTCTAATCGTTCAGATACCCATAAAGCTAACGCTTCACGATTATTATTTTTAACCGCTTGAGCGAGAACTAAGACTAATTGATTTGAGCTAGGCGAAATTTGTAAAGCAGTTAGTAAATACGAGGTAATTATATTCACTTTTTTTCTTCGGTGAGCTCTTTCTTGTTCAATCATGCAAATGTTCATTAATGGATTTTCTGTTTTTTTAACAAATGTTTCAGCTACAATTTTGATGTTATCTCTCATGCTTAAATCCCTTTTTATAAATTTATATTTTTTTCTAGTAAAACTTCAAACGCACTACCGTCTTTCCTCGTTAAATTGGGTACAAACCTGGAGTAAACTTTAAATAACATTTCTGTACTTGCATGACCCATTTGATTAGCTATCCACTCAGGGGACTCTCCAGCAGCTAACCATAGGGTTGCCGTAGTGTGCCGAGTTTGATAAGGACGCCTTTTAGTGATTTTTAGCCTTGCAAGTAACGGATACCAAACTCTTTTAGTCACATTATTGTGATCTATAGAGCTTCCTTTGGTATTACAAAAAACATATTCAGATATTTCTGCCGTTGCTTTATATTGCTCTTTCATCGCATTATATACAGCAGCACTCATGTCTATATCACGCTGTGATGAATCATTTTTTGTATAATCTTCATCGCCAAGCACGAGTGTTTCTCTAACTTTTATACAACGTTTTTCAAAATCGACATACTTCCACTTTAATCCATCAATTTCTCCTGTTCTCATACCGGTAAAAAATCGAACGATATAGTAGTTTTTATAGTCAGGGCGAACAAAGTTTATAATCATATTTACTTCCGATAAGTTAAAGGGTTCAATATCTGATTTTGGTATTTTAAGCGCTTTGATTTTATAAAAAGGTGTTGAGAAGTTATACCTTTCGGCTGCTTCATCAAAAATCCGCTTTAACGGATCCATTATTTTGTTAATACGATTGTTAGATATTGTTTTTCTTCCCGAACGGCCTGGTAGTTTGGCTATTTGTGTACGAAACTTTATGATATCGACCCTCGATATTTTCGCTATTTCAAAATGACCAAAGTAAGGCAAAAAGTGTTTATTGATGATGCTAACAATATTCAGCAAATGCGATTTTCGCCATGCGAGTTTATTGTCTTCCAGCCAATCGTTGATATAAATTGAAAATAAGGGCGTGACACTTGCTATTTCCTGCTCATTAACTTTAATTAGCTGATTTTCTAAGCGCTCAACTTCTATAAGTTTTTTGCTACTAGGAAAATGTTCGGCATAGCTAAAGACTCCTGTTCTTATTTCGGCCTCGATTTGATCAATTTTTTTTTCTAACTGCTTACGATTAGAAATCGTATCAACTAAGTGTGTTTGCTCACGATAACGCTTGCCTAAATAAGTAAAATTAAAAAACAACTTTTGATTGTCTTTACGTACAGAAATACTAGCCATCACGCCACCTGTTTATTAGAAGTCAGCGGCATTGCTATTGTGTCATTTAATAAATTCAACATGTCTTGTTCAATATTTTCCCAAATGAAGAGGATTTTTCTCCGGCCAAATGGTCGAATGTAATGAATACCTTCAAACAAACAAGAGTCAATCAATTCATTTCTAATTGTTCTCGTGTTGTAATGAATTTTTTCAGACAACTGCTCTGTGGTTAAATAAGTTTTATTCATGGATAACCTCATGTATGATAAAATAACTAATTAAACAATTTAATACCTGTAGAAGGGATTATATACCCAAAAATACCTACTGCAAGTATTTTTTACTTATTTATTGAATTAATTACCCAAAAATATGATTACATGCCATTTATCAACCATACTAGGTGAGAAGAAAATCAAAGTTGCTGAGTTGTCTCGCGACACTGGAATTAACAAAAATACGCTACACCGTCTTTATAATGAAACAGCGACACGTGTAGAGTTAGAAATGATTGAAAAACTTTGTTTATATTTAGGTGTTGAAATAAGTGATTTGTTTTCTATAAAAGAAAATCGAGATGATTAGTTGCTATATTAATTTAAACTCAATTGTAATAGTGAAAGCACCTATTAAGAGTAAGTTTTATCGCTTACCTCGTTGATAATAATAAGATTTATTATTCGTAAATCGTTTTATATAGAGATTAACAATTTCTCTGATTTCCCCCCTCAAAATTTGGTTACTTTAGTACAAGACTGTATATTTATACTGAATAAAATTTAATGAAACTTTCAGCAAATATTTAATGATTATTGAATAATGGTCATAACTAGAGAGTGATTACTTATATAGGTAAATCAATATGAGGGAACTCTTCTTCTACAAGCCTTTTATTGGCCAAATGTCTTACTTGCTTTCGTTGTTCTATTAAATACAGTGCCTCTTTATCTCCTTTAAATGCTTTAATGGTCATTTCTGCGATATCAAAATAAGCTACTGATATAGTTTGATTATTTGTTTTCATAATACCTCTGTTTTTTAATAGTTTCTTTTTTCGCCATCTTTTTAAAAAGATAACAAACTATATAACAACATTTAAAGTTATGTTTGAAAAATAGCTGCTCTAGTATCCAATATCCGCTAGAGCAAAAGTCGTATTATCTTTTACCGCAACAAAGTAAAGTTTAACCCAACAAAAACATCTATTGCTTGATATAGCCTATGGCTAGTTTTATTAAAATGACATGTCCTATTATATAAAACAGAACCCAATGACATTGTTATTAATAAACTATATGGATTAAAATTCAAGCTCCCTGTTAGTATCAATAACTTCCGAACCACTTATTGCAGACAAAGTGCCCACATACCTGTTTGATTTTTTCAGGTTTTCTGAGTATTTAAATTTAATATCTACTTTTTTAAATTTAAAAGCCATTTTACATACAATATCCTTATATTCATCGGGAACAGCGAGCCTTGCTTTGACCATTTTTTTATCTACTGTTGTCCAAAATTCAGCGAGCATTGGACCAATCAACTCGGGCTTAGTAATACTGCATTCAACTAAAGAAAAAGATTTGTATGTATTTTTCTTTATATTCACTTTGGGGATTTTTGGTAACCCTACACTATTATCAGCGGTAACTAGCTTGATATCATCCCCTTGTAATTTGCTTAAGATTTCAGCCGCTTTCAATGGTAACCCTCTGTTATTTTTATTATATTTTTTTGCTTCTTCCACACCTTTCTCGACAATCAAATTATGAAATTCACGAGCTCTATTTATTGTCAATTCCAAACCTTTGATAAGCTCTGTTTCAATGCTGTTTTCATCCCAATCATACTGTTCATTGTGTTGACCGTAAATCACTACGATCTTGTGATCTTCGATAAAGAAATTTAGATCCTCTTTATTACGTGCTCCAGAAATTTGCAATCTTAATAGATCTTGTATGAGCAATGACAAATGACTAAATTTTTCGGGATCTATTTGATAACGATCAGAGTCACTCGCTTTGTTAATAAAATCTGCTTCTATTTCTATGCTCATAGTTCACCTTTAGATGTTTTTTTTGCTAGCATCTGCACATTTAGCAGAAAAATAGCGTGAATAATTTTGTTATCGTTATTAACTTTATTTTGATCATTTATTTGTACTACTTTCAGCGCTCTTCCCATTCTTTTACTGTATTGATTTCTAACAGTTATTGATCGCCTACTATCAATCAATTCACAGTCAATACATGCAAATAAAATTTCGCACTTCTTTACAGTTACATCATTAACTACAAAGCCAAACCTCGGTGTATACGCCTTGTTGAATATTTGACATAACTCATCTCGTTGATTTACCTTCAAATGAGCCAGTTTCTTTAATAAAAGTTGGAAGTCGGCATGTTTAATATATTTTGCTGAAGTTAGTTGCCTTTCATTGCTAGATCGAAAAACAACATCCGCTAAATCTGAACTAATATTTGTGCCGGTGTATCCAGTTTTATATTTTATTGACCGAGTAGCCTTGATTACCGACAATACAAAACTATTATCGAGTTGAAGTTGTTGAGTGACTTTAGTAGCTGTGAGACCGTTTTCTGTCAAACGAATGATCCTTTCGATGCAATTCAGATCAGAGTAAATACTACGTTCATCATTTCGAGAAATAACTGAAAGCGCTTGATTAGTTTGCGTTTGACGAGTGCAGATTAGCTGCTGATAACCTGACCATGAGTTAGCTACATAACTACACAATGGGATAAAACCAAACTGGCGACAATTTCCACGTGATAATATTTTATATTGATGCGTTCTCTCAACGTCAAGTACCTGCGTTATAGCCGATTTACCTACCGTTTCATAAAGTACTAATTCGTTTTCTGCAGCACTCATCAAACTGAGTACATGAATGTAGCTACTGAGCGTTGTATGTGGACTTGCGTGACCAAGTACTAATGAGATTGCGTTCAGGATCCGATCTTTTTGCATTTGTTTGCCGACCAGTACACTCTTCATTTCTTTTGAAAATTCACGTAGTCTATCTGTTCTAGCCCACGCTTCTAGTTCCTTGTAAATAGCGGGTATGTTGGTTATTTCAGACATTACCAGCAGCAAGTAATTAGCAAAACTATGCCGCGCATGATGCAATCTAATATGATTATCACCAGAAGCTATACGAAGCGATTCAATAACTCTCGTAATATGAAACTGGGTCGGCACAAGACATTCAGCTGTTGTTTTATCACTAAATAGCCACGGGTTTTCAGTATCCGGGTGAAATGATTTGATAAGATCAATTTGCGCTAATATTAACTTTTTCTCATCCTCATTTAAGAGATAGTTAACAGGAATTCGGCGATTAGATCTGATAGACTTCGTTCGAAACCAGTAGTTACTTCGCACATGAACTATCCAGTGTTTCGTATCAATATCATTAAGCTTTAAGTGCGTAGCTTCACTAGAACGTAGTCCTGCGCGATAACATAAGATTAATATGATTTGATTAATTCTTTGCTCATCACCTGACAAATAATCATCATTTTTCAACAACTCTAATGCTTCTGTGTATTCTCTCATTGAAATAATATTTGCATCGGCTTCTTGGTAATTAGCACCAATGCTAGGTTCAACATCAAACCAATCGACAGCTGCACAATGATATATACGCATAACAAAGTTATGGAAATTACGCATATTTTCAGCTCTCTGACCGGGTTCTTCTATATTTCTTGCCGCTATTGCATCACGATATATTTCCCCAAACTCTTCTTCAGACAAGTTTAAGAATGAGCACTTTATTGTTTGCTCGATTAATGGTTGTGCAACATTAGAAATATACGTTTTCAATGTCCTGATCGCGGTTCTTCTTCCTTTCCCCCTCCCCGGCCTTTTTGAAACATCTATTAACCATAGAAAAAGTAAAATAATAATTTGATCTAGTTGATTAGAAGACTCTACCAAATTATCGATGTTAGTTTCACCCGCTACATCTAGAAATCTTGCCCATGTGCTGATCACAATTTCAGTTGTATTGGTACGGTCTGATTCTTCAGCTTTAACGTTTAAATTTCTTTGCAGGTTACTTAACAATAATTTTGATTTTTTAAAATTATCTTCAAAACTTTCACTTTGTTCGTAGCTAAAGAGTGATGTTCCGCTGAAACTACGATCCACCATTTCAAGCGGAGCCATAGGAAAACGTAAAGCTCCCTTTGATAACCACCGACACAAGTGTTCTGCTGGCAAATTTGTTGTTTTAATTCGATTATTTTCAAACGCATGAGTCAGCGCACTCGTAGAATGAACTCGGGCATTTCGCAGATATTCAGCTGTTGATTCAATATTCTTCAGTGCATTTACGGCGTTAACATCGAAAACGCCTTGTTTACTAATTTTGTGTAGTACACTGTTATAAATAATTCTTTTAACCGGTTTTGCACTTTTTATTTTTCTGCCTACAAGATTATATTTTTGAATTAAAAGCAGGGACATAGAGTCAATAATAATGACTGATGGTTTACGCCATTTATCTTCTTTGACCTCAAACCACGCTAAGCCATTTTCATAAAATGGAGGTGATGAGAGCACTGTTAAATTGGCATTATTTATTGATAGGTTAGCTTTGCTATTAACTAGTAAACTGCATACTATACGTGCTAATTTTTCTTGTCCTGTCAGATTTTTTCCATTGCTTACCAGCCAACGATTTATTTCACTTTTTATAAGTCGAGCTTGCCGCATATTTAACACTGTGTAGCTATCTACGCAGAGTAAGCTTGTTTCATCTTGCAAAGTAAACCACCGTTTACTGTTAGCGATCTTCGAAACAAAACGATTCAACAAGTCAACTCTTCTACTCAATTTGATGCTGCACTCGTTATCTGAGACTGCTTTTTGTAATAACGTATCAAATGTTTTGTCATGTGTTTTTTCATTACGTAATGTTAAAATATAAGGGCTGATAAGATTTCTAACCCAACGCAACTGCTGAGACCGTTCACTGTTTTTAGACTTTGATAAGCATGGTGGGAGATATGGTAGATGAGGCTTTGATGGTGGGAGCGGAAACTTTGGACCTTTAATCGCAGAATTGTCAACCGATTCAATGCCAACTTTGTTCAGCATGAGATCAATCGTATCACTAACCGGTGCTATATCTTTTAGTGTTGCCAGTGAATGATCTGATAAAAGATGCTCGCCATTGCCCACATGTCCCATAAGTGGTTTTGCTACATTATATTCGCCACACTCTCGAATTTGAGTACAAAAATAATGCCGCAAAAAATTTAAGGGTAAGTTAATTTCAGGAGCTAAATACGATTCCATATCTTTTACTCCGACACAGTTGATCGTTAAGTTTTCGAGATCAGAGTGATAATTAACAGTGAAAAACTCTCGTTGTTCCTGAATCGTATTAGCACTTACTTTTGCTAATTGAGTTGCCACACCGACGTTTGTTCTTTTTAGTGCGCGCGCTAGCTCTGCACATTCATTCCGATAACACTGCCATTGTTTTTTTACTGACTCACTAGCCGGTAGAAAACGAAACGCACTATCGACAAAATTTATTTTGTCGCTGACTAAACTTAACCCAGTGACATCGTCTGTTGTCGCCGATGTAAAGCCAAACTCTGCTCTGCTTCGGTGTGCAGATGCAACGACTAACGTTAAAATGGTGTAATGAGTGCACTCATTAAACCGTTCGATATGCTCTTTCACTGATAATTCTTTTTGGGCCAATAGCGAACAAAGTTTTTCTCTTTTTAATCTGAATTTCCGAGATACTGTATCAATATCGATTGTTAATCGGCTACCGACGTAAATTTCTTTATCTATTTGAGGTGCTCGACGAGGACTATTATGACTAACTCGATTTAGCGAGATATCTGCAAAGCCGATTGATGAAATGATATTCGTATAATCATCAAGTAGGTTTCCGGTTTTAGCGGCGAGATAGTATAACGTTGTAGGATTATCAAACTCTGTATTTGCTAGCATAAGTGCTGCATAGCCAGCGTCGAACTCATGTGTCACTTTTTCAAATACAGTTGCTCTGATGGCTGCTGGTGTGATTTTTCGGTGTACATGCGGATTATTTTTCCAAAAGAGCCTTAAAAATAGAGTCAGTGTGGTACCGATATTTTCTGGGCTATCAAAACAAAGATCTTCGAGCTTGATAGTGCTTTGTTTACTTATTTTATTACTCAATATTTTTTTTGCTAACTGACTTCTCATTGAGTCAACTAACTCAAGCGGTAAAGGTAAAGCTAACCAATCGCTATGTGGAGCCAATAATTCTTGCTGCGCGGGTGCGGGCACAAATGCTTTGGGCATTTCAACACTTTTGCGATTCCATGTACCTGATTCAAGGTCGATAAAATCATGTTGTATTTTTGATATGTCGGGAGACCTTGAGTAAATATCACATTTTGCTAATTCGTCAAGCGGTTTGCTAGTTAATAGTGATAAAGATAAAAAAATCGACTCACTTACTTCATGTGTTAAATTTACTTTTAAAAATGAAACAAACTCCGCTATTTCATGCTCATCTAGAGCATTGGTACGCCAGGGTAAGTGTTTTTTTTCTATTAACGTTAACCGGCTGCCATTGATCGCCTCAACTGCTTTGGTTCGGTGATCTAATTCAACGTTATCAGGTACAACCGTTTCAATTAGATCAATACTAGCGGTTTCATCGGCGGTAATTCTATCTTGGGTAAAAGCAAAAATTCGTTTTACTTTTAACTGCATACCTGTGCGTGTTTTCGTAATACATTTTTCTATTTGAATTTCATCTGTGTTAGGTATTGAATCTATCCACTTTTTACGCGCTTTATGATCGTCAGTCTTGGTCTGAGCCTTTCTGACAAAAGGTTTATTTTGATAAAATTCTGACCAAGCTCTTAAAAACTGTTCCTGAAAATTAATATGCCCTTCATTAGTCAGAGCTAATAATAAATTTGCTAATCTGTCATAAGAAGCCTTTTCTAAATCCACCTTTATTTTGAGTGGATTTGTGCAAGCAACAATTTTTCTCAGAGAGTGTGCTGCATGACTTAATAGTGCTGAATTCTTAGCAGCGTCCCATCGATTGTGTTGCGAAATTTGTAGCAGAATGTAATGTAATAAATAAATTAATGGTTTTTGCTGTTCTTCAATATCATTACCAAAACTCTGGCAAAACAAAGAAGCGATGGGGTAAACTTCTATACGCCCGTGCAGTGGGTTTAAAGTCGTCGCCTGTTCTATTTTAATTTTTTCTTTATAAAATGGTGAAGCTTTAATTTTAGTGAGAGCAGATAACAAAATGCTATTGCTCTCTATCATTTTATCTGGCCAATCAATTTTATCAATAGCTTTTACAACCCCAAATAAACGAGCTAATACATTACAAATATATGTAAGCTCCGAAGGAAATCCGACAGCTTTAATTGTCTGAATTAATACCTCAGCTTCATTATCATTTAAGCTAATGAGTAACTGTTTAATAGTTTCGTTTGTTAAAAGCTTTTCTGATGTCCAGACAGTTTCCAAAATATTCCCCTTGTGTTAAACCTTAAATTTTTATTTATGATAATCCTCATTGTTTATATGGGATGTTTTCTAAATAAAGTTGAGAAATAAAATTAAAAATAATTTATATCAATTCCTGTTGAATAATTTATCATTCATCTATTGATCTAGATCTGCCGATTTTGCTCTAAATAATGCAAAATCGGGACAAGATCACAACTGAAATTAAAATATTCGGATTTGGTCGAGTTTATATCACTTTCAAAAATTAAATTTATACACCTAATTCACTAAGGATCAATTGGTTCGGAAATTAGACTCAAAAATAAAGCGTTAAACTTTGTGTGTGTTAATACTAGGTTTATTCAACATAACTAGCCGCTGTTTAATAAGGGTAAGAATTTTTGCGTGCAGAACTGAGCTGTTGCAACATATCAAGTTTACTTGATGAGGAATTTCTGAAATCCAGGCCAATATTTCACTAGCGGTATTCATCGTTTTCAATTCTAGTCCTTGAGAAAGTAATAAAAAGTCATGCTGAGTGTAATAGCCATAAACTTCATAACTATCACTAAAATCTCCTTCTACTTCTGATTCCAGTAAAGATAAAGATAAATAACAGCTATCATAATCAGGGTAAGGTGCTATTGAAACGACATCATATATCGGCGTCATACCATCCATGATATGCGAAGCCTTCAAAGGCGAACGATAAAAAGAAAAGTTTTTCATATGTAGATCGTTGTTCCCAACAATATAAGAAAATAAAACGAGCTTAAAACAAGTCAGTTTAATATCTTCGGGATTTTCACAGGCACCCGCCATTAAATTAATCATGCGTTCATATGTCAAATCATGATCATCCTTTTCTGCAGGCTGAATATTACAGAGGCTCGCGCCATCCTCAACAAAGTACTTCTGGTTAGTTTCTGATTCAACGTCAAAACGCTTTGTGACATAGGCTTCCTCCCCATTTTCAAACGGCAGTAATGTAAATTCAGCTGTTTCAAACCCCATAGCCTTAGCAAGTGTCATCACGAAATATTCATTTTCAGCGAGAGCTGGAAATTGCTCTGGCGTTGGTTTAACAATAAATTCGCCCACATGACATGGAATAAGTTTATTACTATCAAGTGCCATCAGTAACTTAGGTTGAACACCGGCAATCAGATACTTAAGCGGTTGGGTGCTTGCCATCGTTTCAAAATCACTAATGCTCCCTTCAATATACCTAATATCATTGAATATATTCGGTGCCATAGGTTACTTGACCTTCAATGCTTTAATTTTTTCAAATAGCTCTTTATCCGACATATAAAATAACTTTGATGGTTCATGGGGAGTAATCGCATTTATTAAGAGTTGACCCAATCTCAATTCGGGGGTTCGTTTAATAAGTGCTTGTAAGCAATTTAATGCCTTACTGGCTAATGGCTCAATATCGTCAATCGCATCGCTCAATGACTCAAATTCACTTATACCGCTATCAAGCTCAATATTGGCTAATATGCCAGCTGCTGCACCATGCTTTTGTTGAACATCATGAAGCGATATATTGATTAAATCTTTTGTATCTTCACTCTCCTCCAAAATATATTTACCGCAGATATTTTTGAAACAATACTGACATAAATCCATAGACAGTTTATTTCCATCTCCTAAAATAGCACCATAACCACAGCGATGTTCAATACTAATGAATTCATAAAATTCCATAGGTTCACTATCAATTGTGTATGCCTTTTTACAGCAGTTACAAGTGATGGAATCTAACACCATTGTTGATGATTTTTTATAATGTTTCATTACTATTCCCACATAATGCTTTTAGTTTTTTGTTAAGAAAGCTCTCAACTTTCATTTGAACAGCTGTATTTTCTTCTGAAGAAATAAGCACATCATACCTATAGTCCATTACTGCTTTTACTCGAGCATCTAATGGCAGTTTTGGATTAGGGTAAGTATCACCAAAATAACCTAGCCATGAGCCCGGCATGGTATCTTCAATCTCCTGGTCTTGCTGACATAACCAGACTTTTGCTTCTTCAGCACTCTGAAATAAGGCCTTTTGTTTAATAAAATAATTTGTTGGGATTTCAATTTGAACACCATTATGTAAATAACAGATTATTTGACCATTTTCTGGTAGATAAGCATCGTCACTTTGCAGCACTTCAAGTGCCTCAGTAAACGTCGCAAAAGGTTGTTGAAATCGATCCCTAAAATCAAAAGCTCTAAAGCATAAAATTTTATTTGTTTCCATTGTTATCCCTTTATTCTCTAGAACGTCATAAACAGTAAGGCTGCTGGTATAACAATGCATATCATTTGAAATGTCATGTGCTTTATAATCGTACGTAACAATTGCTGAGTATTACATTTGCTTTTTTTCAATTGATTCAGTAAAAAAGGAACCGTGACTATTAATAGAAAAACACTAAGGGTGAGCACTGTTTGAAAAGGCGCCCATGGAAAACTATCAATCGTATAAAAACCAAACATAATACTGATTGAACAAAATGAACAAATTAAGCCAACAAGCCAAATCATACCTATTAATATACGTAGATATTTAATGAAATATTTATCACTTACTTGGGTACTTTTTGTCATCACATTAGTCCTAATTTTGTACATAAACCATTGATATACTGCCCTTTGGTTCTTAATCTCGTAACCGAAGTTTAATTAAAACCCAAAGGCATGTTCTCTTTACTTTTGTTAATTAGCTTTAATTTTTTTAAGCGCTATAGAAAAGCTATTTTCGTAGATACGGGTTAAAGTTGGTGAAAGATGAAAACATTGAGATGCTACGGCATAAGATAACTTAAGATATTGCGGTAAAAACTCTTGGTCCCAATCGTCAGAAATACTCCTGATATTGCTACAATGGACGGCAAGTTTAATCAGCTTAATACTGTCGGAAGCATCGGCTAAGCAGTCAATAGGTTCATCTTTTCTATGTTTCAATGTAGGGGTGTTATCATCAGAAAGTGCTCTGACCATTTTGTACACGTTTTGACCAAAATGTAATTGAATATCTGCCGGTTTCACCTGAGTATTTTCGAAGATACCCTGCAGATATGCAGACACTAAGACTTGAACATTGATTACATTAACTTCATACGTAAGTAACTGAACAACGTCAATTAAGTGATTGAAATATGGCTTACCGCCTCTACCTTCTATTAATTGCCCTTGGTGGGCCTTTTCTGCAAATTTATAAGTAAAATCTAGCAAGTTACGTTTATTTTCATCGCCAAAAAGCCATTCAGTCTCACTCGATAACATTAAGCGCCGTTTTAAGATATTACTATAATCAGGGTTTTCTGGAACATTCCAAGGCGCTTGAGTCATTAACTGATTGAGTGATGTTTCAAAATCTCTCAAAAAAATACGCTCTGCAGCGGAACGATTATTAGCAATATACGTGTTATACCTTGAGCCTCTATCATCGAACCCGTCACTAGACCAAACACAAGGAACATCATGGATTAATGATTTTTGATAGTGGGAAGTAAGTTCATTAATGATACTTCTGGAGTTCAAATTTAGTTGATTTAAAGCAATTTCATTACCATAAGCTTCAGTGAGTATTTCGCATTCGATTAAGTCACTTTCAATCGTTGTGCTATGCTCCACTAGCGAGATATTGTGGGGAATATATTGTTCAATAAATGTGTTCGCCTCTTCTTCTAATGCCCAATATAATTCACTATCCGCAGAACGAAGTGTTGCATATACAAGTTCTTGTTTATCATTAATAAATCTTACCCAGTAATCACATGTAAATTGGTAGTCTTGGATATCTAAACTGGATGATTGTTCAATAAGAGCCAGTTGCTGGTAGAAATAATCGCGTTTGCAATAATCATTGAGCGTAATACTCTCTTTAATGTCATTTCTCAAAAATGATTCATTAAAATAAAAATGATCGTTACCCAATCCTGTAAAAAATAACTTGTACAAATTTAATTCATCTATTTGTTTGTCATTCAACTCATCATAAACAAGTGAGTCAAACAGCACTTGAGTTAAAATGCATTCCAACTTATCGGCTTTCTCAAAGCAAAATGATAAACGGACATCTTCAGTTGTCATGTTTAAATAGCCATCAATGCCCTCGGGTACGCCCAATTTGTGCGCTATAACGTTTAATTTTTCTTTATTCAATTTGGCTATCATCGTCAGGTCGACTCGATCAAAATTCAGAGGTCACGACATGTAACCGCCAAAAGTTATGTGTTTATTTATTATTAAATATAGTATTGCTGAAAAAACAAGTCAAGAATCATTTTGATCATCACATGTATTAAATTTGAACCTTTACTTTTAATTACAATAAATTTCTTTATACTTATGGGATGAAATTTAAAACAACAGCGTTGCTATGAAAGACTTGGCCGATATCTCACAAGCTCAACAAGAGCGACTAATTCATATCGATATTAGAGTGCGCTTCCAAGGTATAATAAAAAGAGATGATATTGTAATTAGGTTTGGTGTAAGCAAACCTGCTGCTACTCGTGATTTAGCGCTGTATAGAGCTTGTGCCCCAGACAATCTTATTTTTGACGGAAAATTAAGAGCGTATAGGCGAAGTGGTCATTTTAGCCCTCTTTTTGATTACCCTGACAGCCAAGCAATGTCAGCTATTTGTGAAGGCTTAGGTGACGACCAAGTGATAAAAATAAGCCCACTTATTCAATGTGAAACACCTATTGCTTTAAATACACCAAACATCGATACCCTATCTTTTGTAACACAAGCAATTCATCAAAAACTTACCTTAGCCATCACATATCATTCTATGTCTAGCGGGGAAACACAAAGAGAAATAGTGCCATTTTCATTGGTTAATAACGGAAGGAGATGGCATGTAAGAGCCTTTGATAAACGTAATAACCGTTTTGGGGACTTTGTTGTTAATAGGATCCAAAACGCTTGTTTATTAACAACCCCCATTCAGCCCGAGCACACCAAAGAATACGACCACCAATGGAATCGAATGGTTGAGTTACACATAGTTCCACACCCGAAAGTTAAATATCCTAAAACGGTAGAAGTTGAGTACGCGATGAATAAAAATGGTATGCGCTGTCACGTTCGTGCAGCCGTAGCCGGTTATGTTTTACGCCATTGGAACGTCGATTGTTCACCGGAGCATAATTTAGCTACCGCCTCTCAATTATGGCTAAGCAATATTGACACGCTATATGGCGTTGAACAACTTGTTATCGCGCCAGGTTATCCTACAAAGCGCTCTCCAAATTTACCTTGTGAACATCCAAGTAATATATTTAAAACCAGATGCCTTTCTAAAATATCTTTACCGATGAGTGAAGTCGCACAAAGGTTAAATATAGACCTTAGTAAATTAAGCCTCTTTTTAGACGAAAAATTATCTATTGATAATGTTTTTGCCAGAAAACTTGAAATAGCTACAGGTATAAGTTCTGGCTTTTGGTTAAACCTCCAAGAGAATTATGACTTATATATCGAATCTAAATTTGAAACTGGCGCCAAATCATTATTTGATTAAAGTCCCCATTTTATGAAAGTTTACCTGTATAAATGTTAACGATAAAAGGAGTGAGACCCTCTTCACTCCTTTTTATTACGTTTAACTAAATTTGCTTATCGATGGTTTCTCTTATTTTCTTGAGAGTTGTATGTTTTTTAAGGTTTCCATCTTCAAAAACAACTTCTAATAGCCCTTCCTTTTCTTCACCATCAGTTACGTCATCAAATAAAGTTAATTCACCGTTCACTCGTTCAATTTTTAATAATCCTTTCGCTGATTTTTTCTTAATATCAGTTTTGGGATCTTTGAAAATAGCAACACGTTCACCGTTTTTAACAACACTGGTCGCTTTTACTGCTGAACCATGTGTATCATGCATATTAACATCCATCGTGATCACCCAATAACATCGATGCTG